>OJBY01000032.1_pt1 | contig 99107 bp, 86 predicted proteins | sample 1591731 | NCBI WGS metagenome assembly OJBY01 (sample SAMN05416837, study PRJEB24817) | seawater metagenome | isolation source: Sea water | place: Canada:Atlantic | collected 2013-07
TATCCTCTTCGTCGGCAGCGTCAGATGTGTATAAGAGACAGTCTCCGCAATGCGACTGTGGAGGCCTAGCGTCAGCCCGTATCCGGTCGCATTTATATCATCGATTACCTGCCGCATCGTTCCAACGGGATAGCGGACGATATGCAGGATCGGGCCAAATTGTTCCTCATCAAGATCGAGGATAGAGCCGATTTCGATAATCGTCGGGGCGACAAAGTGGCCATTCTCGCATTCGGTCGGCAGGGCGAGGCGCCAGACGGGGAAGCCCTCGGCATGCATTTCCTCCACATGGTTTTGCAGCTTTTCACGCGCTTCGGCGTCAATCACTGGGCCAACATCAGTTTCCAGCCGTGCCGGATCGCCGATCACCAGCGATTCGAACGCACCCTTGATCATGCGCACCATGTCGTCTGCGACGTCATCCTGAATGAACAATACGCGCAAGGCCGAACAGCGTTGCCCCGCACTTTGAAAAGCGCTGGCGATGACATCCCGCGTCACCTGCTCGGGCAATGCGCTGCTGTCCACGATCAGCGCGTTTTGCCCGCCGGTTTCGGCAATCAGCGTGCCGATGGCGCCTTCACGTGCGGCGAGCGAGCGATTGATCGCATGCGCGGTCCCGGTTGAGCCAGTGAAAGCTACGCCCGCAATGCGCGGATCGGAAGTGAGCGCCGCGCCCACCTCGCCATCACCCGGAACAAATTGCAGCACGTCCTTGGGGATGCCTGCCTGATGGCACAGGTCAATTGCCAGCGCGGCGATTAGCGGGGTCTGTTCGGCAGGCTTGGCGAGTACTGTATTGCCTGCCGCCAGTGCGGCTGCGGCCGGCCCCATGAAAATGGCCAGCGGGAAATTCCACGGCGAAATCGTGGCAAATACACCCCGTCCGTGAAGGCGCAGCAGATTGGTCTCACCAGTGGGGCCGGGAAGCGGCTGCGGTGCGCCAAACAGCATGCGCGCCTCGCACGCGTAATAGCGCAGAAAATCCACCGCCTCGCGCACTTCCAGCACGCCATCCATCACCGTCTTGCCCGCTTCGCGGCGGCAGAGATCGATAAGACGCGCAGTATTGGCTTCAAGCAGGTCTGATGCGCGGTCCAGCAAGGCGGCGCGCGCTGCCCCGCCCATCGCATCCCACGTGGGTTGCGCGGCTACGGCGCGGGCGATAGCGAGATCGACATCGCGTTCGCTTGCCGGCATCCAGCTGCCCACTCGCTTGCCCGATTGCGGGGCGAGAACAGGCAAGGCCTTTCCGCCCGCATCAGCGCGCAGGGTAGGGGCCGCTAGGGGATCGTCCTGCCGCCAAAATTCAAGTTCTTCAGACAGCTTTTCGCGCACCAGCGGATCGGCGATGTCTACGCCTGCACTGTTGCGCCGGTTGGGATAGATATCGACCGGCAGCGGGATGGTGGGGTTGCGGCGCACTGCCATGCCGGAAAGCTCTGCCACCGGATCGGTGACCATCTCTGCCACGGGCACATCGGCATCGGCCATACGGTTGACGAAGGAGCTGTTGGCGCCGTTTTCCAGCAAACGCCGCACGAGATAGGCGAGCAATTCCTTGTGCCCGCCGACGGGCGCGTAAATCCTTACGCGGGTGCGCTTGTCGCCTTCCATTTGGGCCAGCGCGTCATACACTTCTTCGCCCATGCCGTGCAGCCGCTGAAATTCATAACCGGCCACGCCTTCTTCTTTCGCCAGCACCTTGATAGCGGCGATGGTATAGGCGTTATGTGTGGCGAAGGCGGAGTAGATGGCATCGTCTGCCTTCAGTAATTCACGCGCGCAGGCGAGATAGGACACATCGGTCGCCACCTTGCGGGTAAACACGGGATAATCGTCAAACCCGCCAATCTGGCTGTGCTTGATTTCCGCGTCCCAATAGGCGCCCTTGACCAGTCGCACGAACAGGCGGCGGTCATGTTTGCGGGCAGCGCGCGCCACCCAGCGGCACAGTGGCACCGCCCGTTTCTGATAGGCCTGGATGGCAAGGCCGAAGCCGTCCCATTGCTTGCCCGATTCCGTGGTGAACAGGTCATCATCGGCCAGCAGCGTCTCTATAATGTCGAGGCTCAGTTCCAGCCGCTCTGCTTCCTCGGCATCGACTGTGAAGTGCCTGTCGGCTTCGCGCGCCTGGACCGCCAGTTCGCGCAATACCGGGAGGATATGCGCCTTGGCCGCCTCTGCATGGAAGAAATCATATTTGGGATAAAGCGCGGACAGCTTGACTGAAATGCCGGGGCCGCCGTGAACTCCGCCTTCTTCGCGTGCCAGTCGTTCTATTGCGCGGGAATAGGCCTGCCGGTATTTCTCGCCATCTTCCATCGTCATGGCCGCTTCGCCCAGCATATCGAAACTATGTGCGAGATGGCGTTTGCGCTCGGGCGCGGCGCGCTTCATCGCCTCTTCGATCGTGCGGGCATAGACGAATTGTCCGCCAAGAATGCGCATGGCCTGTTGGACAGCCTGGCGGATCACCGGCTCGCCCAGCCGCCCGGTAGAGCGGCGCAGGGTATTGGCCAGTCCCGCTTCGCTACGGACACCCCCGCGCAAGACCTCGCCCGTCAGCATAAGCGAGAAGGTGGCAGCATTGACGAAAACCGATTTGCTTTCGCCAAGATGTTCGGACCAGTCGACGCTGGCCAGCTTGTCACGGATCAGCGCATCGGCAGTTTCGGCATCAGGCACGCGCAACAAGGCTTCGGCCAGGCACATCAGGGCAATGCCTTCTTCGGTGTTGAGGCCATAGGTCGCCATAAAAGCGTCCAGCCCCTTGCTTGTCCGTTTGCGTGCGCCTTCGATCAGACGGGTGGCAAATTCCGACGCCGGACCGTGGAGAGCAGCGACAGGCGCGGCCTGTTCAAGCCGCTCTGCGATGCAGGCTTCTTCATCCATGCGATAGCTGGAGCGGAGCGCGATTCGATCAATAGTCATGTGCCAAGCCCCTTCGCATACGGTTTCAACCGCAAGCAAGCAAAGTTGATTGCAAAGAGGATCGATTGAAGCGGGGGTGAACTTTGAGATAGGGGCGAGGTCATGAAAATCATCTTCAGTCGCAAGGGGTTTGATAGCAGCGCAGGCGGCGGTCCGTCACCCATTGTGGATGGCCGTACGTTGAGCCTGCCGATCCCTGACAGCGCGGGTATTTCGCGCACCAGTTTCGCGGCACTTGGTCTGGACGAACACGCCAGACGTGCCAGCCACGGTAAGCTGCTTGGTACGAATGCTTGCCACAATGATCCCCTGTTCCTCCCCAATAGTCGCGCCCTGTTAGGCCAGTGCGGTGCGGCGCAGACGCACCTGGTCAATAATAAGGTCGGCGAAGGCGATCTGTTCCTGTTTTTCGGTTTATTCCGCGAAGATAGCTGCGCACCGCACCATCGGATCTTCGGATTTCTGGAGGTGAAGGAAGCTGTAGATGTTGCCACTTGCAGCCAGTCTGTCCGCGCTGATCTTGCCGCGCTCGATCACCCACATGCGCTGGCGATGCATGGGCGCAACGACATGATCTACTGCGGGCGCGGAGCTACAGGTGCGAGGGCGCTGGAGGAACTGCGGCTGACCGTTCCCGAAGGGCCGCCCAGCCTGTGGCAGGTGCCCGGCTGGCTGCGCCGGAAGGGTCTGAGTTATCATGGCAGGGAAGATCGCTGGATGCCGGACAACCGCCTGCAAAGCGTCGCCCGCGGACAGGAATTCGTCACCGATATCGCTGATTGCAAGGTGGGGAGAGACTGGGCAGCGCGCATAATCTCGTTGATAGAAGCCTAGTCGATCTCAGGCTCAGGCTCAGGCTCGGGCGCAGGCGCTTCATCGGCGATCCCATCGTCACCGTCATCGCGATTGAATATGTTAATAGCGGCATGGACGCGGGCCTCGACTTCCTTACGCGGTAGGCCCGGCTCTATCATCTCGCCAAAATGCCAGGTGATGACGCCCGGCCGCTTGAGACCGGAGCGGTAGAGCTTGCCACTATCGACCGCCACCGGCACCACCGGCAAGCCGAACAGCTTGTACAGTGCGGCAAAGCCCGATTGCAGCGGAGGCTGTGTGCCATGAGGAACCCGCGTGCCTTCGGGGAAGATCACGATGGGTCGCCCTTGTTTGAGCGCGGGACGGGCAGCTTTCAGCATGGAACGAAGCGCGCTCGCGCCCTGTTCGCGTGCCACCGGGATCAGCCCATAAGCCAGTGCCGCGCGGCCCCAGCCGGGAATGTCGAACAGTTCGCGCTTGGCCACGCCTGCGGGATGATCGAATGTATTCGCCATGGCGATCGCTTCAAAAAAGCTCTCATGCTTAATGGCATAGAGCGCTGGCTGGTCAGGGCGCGTGCCCGTTTCGCGAATGGTCAAGCCCAGCAAATGCGTGCAGCACCAATGATGCCATGCCGACCATGCATCGCACCACGGCCGCACCCATTTCGGATAGACATAGGAGAAACCGGCTGCCCCGAAGGACAGCACGAGTGAGCCGATGTAGAAAGCGATGCAAAAGGCGATATTGCGCAGCAGGATCATTGTATCATCCCAGCGCCTTCAGCGCCGTGACGGCGAGAAACTTGTGATATTCCACGAACAGCGTCGACAGGCTGACTTCGGAACGCACCGCATCCCGCAAGATCGTGATATTGTCGGGCAATTGGTCCGCCAGTTCCGCCTCGGCGCGGCGCATGTGCCAGTCTGCTGTGACAAGTCGCAGCGAGGTATATTCCCGCTCTTCCATCCACTGCGCCGTTTCGCGGGCATTGCCGCGCGTATCGAGCGCAGAAAAGCCCAGCGTTACGCAGCAGTCCATGATCCGCACGGGCACTTCATATTCAGCTTCGAATTCGTCTGGCTGGACGGCGGGATCAACACCGGTCACCAGCAGCTTTTCTGCAGCGCCCAATTGCAGCACCTCCAGCCCGCGCTGAATCCGTCCGCCGCTGCCGGTGGGGACCACAATGGCATCGGTTTGCGCCAGCGCGGCTGGTTGCGGCAGGCTTGCTGCGAAAATGACAAAGCCCAGTGCCCAGATTATAATTGGTATGGCAATGAAACGGCGGATCATCGGTCGGCCCCTACAGCATCCGTCGCAGCGCGGCGATCACGGTGAATCGCGCTGTGATCATGGCAAGCACGATCCCAAACAACGGAATGGCCGCGATTGCAACCCAGTCCAGCGGCCCAAAACCCCCACCGGCGACCAATCCCGATTCCAGCTGCGCGAACTGGCGACCAATCACGAATAGGGCTGCCAGCCCAAGCAGCAGTCCTGCCGCTCCGCCCAGGGCTGCATCCAGGCCGATGGAACGCTGGAAGATACTGGCGATCTGGCTGTCGGTCCCGCCAAGATGATGGATCACCTCTATCGTGTCCCTGTTGGAGCCGAGCGCGCTTCGCGCCGCCAGCCATACTGCTGCCGCACTGGTGAAGGCCAGCAAGACAATCATCCCAATGGCAAGTAACTGCAAGGCGCGGATGGCATCAAACACCGGCCCCAGCCAGCTTGCCTGTGCGTCAATGCGTGCCGCGGGTGCCAGAACCAGCAGTTCGGTGCGGATGGCGCGCAGGCGATTGGCTGTGAGAGGGCCTGAAAGGCGCACATCGACCATGGCGGGGACGGGTACGCCGTCCTCTTCTGCCAGGCCCACTTCGCCTAGCCACGGTTCCAGCAGATCGACCAGTTCTTCATCAGGCACGCGCCGCACCGAAGTCACATCGTCCCGATTGGAAAAGAAGGAGACCGCCCATTCTGCCTGCCGATCCCGCTCTGCCGGAGCCGCTTCGACGATCTGCACGGTGATACCGCCGGCGATCTCGTCCCGCGCGTTTGCGGCCAGATTGTTGAGCGCCAGTCCGGCGCCAGCGGCCATTACCGTCAGGGCGATCATGATAGCGATGACCCAAGGCATCGGGCCGGCAATGCGGGCTTGTTGCAACAAGCTGGCGGAATTGCCGAAGCGCGGCCTGCCCCGGCGAATGGGGGAAGGCGCGCTCATCCCTTCATCATTTCGCGCCTGGGGGGATAGCGCAGGGCGCCGGTGGGATCGGACAAGGCACCCTTGTCGAGCCGCATGATAAGCGAATCGGGGACTTTACGCAGCAGGTTTACGTCATGGGTGGCGACGACTACGGTCGTGCCCAGCCGGTTCAACGCCTCAAACAGCCGAAGCAGCTTCAACGCCATTTCTGGATCGACATTGCCCGTCGGTTCATCTGCTACGAGAACTTCAGGACGGGCGATCACGGCACGGGCAATGGCCACACGCTGCTGTTCTCCTCCCGAAAGGGTTTGCGGGCGGGCATCCATCCGGTGTTGCAGGCCAACCCATTCCAGCACATCAGCCACAGGCTTGCGGATTTGCCCTTCGCTCATGCCCGAAATGCGCAATGGCAATGCCACATTATCGAAGGCGGACAGGTGCTGGACCAGCCGGAAATCCTGAAATACCACGCCAATTCGTCGCCTGAAATCGGGCATGGCCTTGCGTGGCAGGGTAATCACATCATTGCCGAACATCGAAATCATCCCGCGCGAAGGGCGCTGCGCAAGATAAAGCAATTTGAGCATCGAGGTCTTGCCCGCACCGCTCGCCCCGGTGAGGAAATAGAAGCGGCCCGGATAGAGCGTGAAGGATATGTCGCTCAATACCTCACGGTCGGTGCCATAGCGCAGCCCGACATTGGCAAATTGAACAATGGAGCTTTCCGCGCTGGACATTCGGGTTAGCTAGGGCCTTGTGCGAATAACGGAAAGGGCAAGAAACGCCTGTCGAGGCACTATAGACGCTGGTGCTTGTGGAAAAAAGCCGCAAGAGGGTGATAAGCCCATTGCCAAACTTGTTGCATCGCAATGGTCGGGTTAGGAATTACGAATAGGCCCATGATCATCCAGTGCCCTGCCTGCACGACACGCTATGTCGTCCCCGATACCGCCATTGGCGTGGAAGGCCGCACTGTGCGCTGCGCGAAATGTCGCCACAGCTGGTTCCAGGATGGTCCAGTGCTGGAACGTCCACAGGAAGACACGGCAGCGCCCGCTGATGCACCGGCCCCTCCGCCGTCGGCTACTCAGGATGTGGCTGACGTTGATGCGCAGGACGCTGGCATTGCTGATGATGACACCTCAGCGGTAGAAGTAGCGCCGCAACCGACGCCTGCTCCGCCGTCCCCTGTCCCGCCGTCCCCTGTCGTACCCGATGAAATCCGCGCGCCGCAGGTGAGCATGGCGGATCAAGATTACCAGCAAACTTCGCATTTCGACCATGAACCGCCTTTCAGGCCGCGCCGCAATCCGCTCAAGCTCTGGACCTGGGCGGCGGCTATCTTTGCAATCATGGTGGCCGGGCTGATCGTTGCGGTTTCATATTGGGGTCTGCCGGATTGGGTGCAGGTTGATCAACCGACCTTCGCCGCGGGCAATCCCGATTTGCAGCTGGATTTCCCGCGTGAAAGGCAGGAACGGCGCACCTTATCCAATGGCACCGAGTTTTTTGGAGCGACCGGCACCATAACCAATGTCGGGACGCATACCGAAACAATCCCGTCAATCCTTATCGTGCTGCGCGATTCGCGCGGCCGCAAAGTGTATGACTGGGTGGTGCCACCACCACGGCGCACGCTGGCACCGGGCGAAGTGGTCGAAGTGAACGAGGCTGTCACCGACATCCCCCGCTCAGCCAGCGAAGTTCAATTCGGCTGGAAACCCGAATAATCGGCATTGCTGCGATACATGGTGATTAGCTGCTTGCAGGCCCAATGCCCTTTTGCTAGTGGCGCGCTCCTACCAAGGTAGGCTGATAAGCCTTTCCTTCTTCGATGTGCGGTCGTGGCGGAACTGGTAGACGCGCAACGTTGAGGTCGTTGTGGCCGAAAGGCCGTGGAAGTTCGAGTCTTCTCGACCGCACCAGACAGTCAGCCAAGCAGACATACTTTCGCCTTCGGGCGCCCTGAGCCATGAAAGTGGCGAGGTGGGCGTATGCATTTCTGTGGTGAGGGCGAGAAAGACCGCTTTCCTGGACAGAGGGCGGCCCACATTGGCCCGATCCTCTTTCTGAAAGCACTCTGCCCACGCTTGAAATTTAGCCAGCTGGTGGGCGCCAACCAGTTTGTGGCGACGATCTGCGACGCCTCTGACGCGTCGGCAAATATGGATAAATTCCGGAGCGGCAGGTTTAATCAAATCACTTTCTGAACGGCCATGATGATGGCATCGACATCGGCAGATGGGTTGGCCGACACGCATCTCAGCCATTCACTTCCTGCTATTGTTGTTCGAGAAGCAAGTCCGACAGGCAAGATCGCGCTGATTTGGTCAACGCTCTTGTCGCGGGGGCGCCAGACAACGACGCCGGTTTCTGGACGGCCGAACAATTCCAGGCGCTCGTCTTCCTCGACAAAGGCGGCAAACTTCTCTGCTGCCGCGAGGCAGGTATCCAGGCGCGACGCGATTCCATCACGGCCCCAGGCCCACAAGGTGGCGAAAAGCGGCACTGCCGCCGCACCGTGTGATCCGAGTAATCCGACATTTGGTGCAGCCAGGTAAGCTCCGCCAAATGAAAGCGCTGAATGTGCCGCTGTCGCATCGCGGAAGAAAACCAGTGCTGATTCCTTCGGTTGAAACAACCATTTGTGTGCCGAAACTGCAATTGAATCAGCGTGTTCAATGCCATCAAGAAGCCCTGCATGCGTTTCGCTAAGGCGCAGTGGCCCAGCCCATGCGGCGTCCACATGCGTCCATGCCGCTGACCCTGCAAGAATTAGGGGATCGATAACGCCTGTGGATGTTGCGCCTGCGACGAGTACGAGACATGACTGCTCCAGGTTGACCGCTGCTTCTGGCAGCATCCGGCCCTGGTCATCCGTAGGTAGCGGGCGAAACTGCAGGCCAAGCAGTCGCGCCGACTTCTCGATCGAAACATGCGCCGTGATCGGCGCGGCGACCTCTTCAATGCCTCGAATTTCACGTGCCGCCCAAAGCGCAGTCAAGTTCGCCACCGTCGATCCTGGCACCATGTGACCGCCATCCATTCCGAAAAACGGGGCAAGCCACGCAATGGTGAGTTCTTCAATTTTGCGGGCAATAGGTGCGGTTTCAGGATGTAAGAGATTCTGGTTCAGTCGCGCGTTCCAAAGCGCCATCGCCCATGTCAGCCACGGTGTTGGCGGGTCCATGTGGGCAAAGGAAAGTTCGCTATCAAGCCGGTGAGCACCGCCCAGTACCAGCGCGGCGAGATCGGGCAACAACTCCCGCTCGCCTGCACCAGCCTCGGGCAGATGGGCAGGCAAATCGTCAAAGGCGAAGGCAGGGACGCCTGGCGTATGTTCGACAAGGAGCCGGACAGCTTCCAGAAGAGCATCATTTTCAACAGCAAATGATTTGTCGAGCGTGTTGATGTCTGGCGAAGACTGCATTTGCCGATGATAGCATCGGGCGGCATTTATGCACGACAAATGCTCGGTCTGCTGGTGTTACCGATATGAAGCTTGGTCGGCTTTCGAACGCTGCCAATCGATTTGCTAACGTCTCGAGACAGGGCGTTGGCGGACAGCCAGCTCTTCGCCCAACCAGCGCTCACAACCCGCCATTTGGCACGTCAACGCAGATGGCTGGTTCAAGGTTCATTGAAGCGTCAACCAGCTGTCACATATCGCTTCTAGGAGCCCCTTAATTCAATTCTAGGGGTTCTCAATGGTATTCTCGAAATCGCTTCTCGCCGGCGCAAGTGCGCTGGCTCTCGCTGTGCCTACTGCTGTTATAGCAGGTACTATTTCCGGCACGGTCATCGATGCGAGTGAAACTGTCGCACTTCGCGCGGCGCAAGTGCGCATTGTCGAGCTGGACCGCACGGCCGGCACGGAGCGTGACGGTTCATTCTATTTCGTAGATGTCCCAGCCGGCAGCTATACCATTGAGGTTCGCTATATCGGTGCGCCGACCACCACCCAGACGGTTACGGTATCGGAAACCGGGTTGGCCAATGCGGTGATACAAGTCGGCAGTCAGGGTTCTGCAAGCGAAATCCTGGTCATCGGCCAGGCGGCGAGCCTTGCCAGCTCACTGTCGCGCAAGCGTGATGCGGATGGCGTATCCGATGTGCTGACGCGCGATGCCATCGGCCAGTTCCCCGATCAGAACGTGGCCGAGAGTCTGCGCCGCCTGCCCGGCGTCAACGTGCTGAACGATCAGGGCGAGGGGCGCTTTGTTTCGGTGCGGGGCCTCAGCCCCAATCTCAACGCAACCTCGCTCAATGGCGTGCGGTTGCCATCGCCCGAAAGCGATACACGCGGCGTCGCGCTCGATGTCATATCGAGTGACATCATCGAATCCATCGACGTCAAGAAATCGCTGACGCCCGATATGGACGGCGATACGATTGGCGCCTCGATCGAGATTGAGACGACCAGCGCCTTCGATCGCCGCAAGGACCTGCTCACAATCAAGGCCGAAGGCAGTTATAACGAGCTTGCAGATGCAGTCTCACCCAAGGGCAGCGTCGATTTTTCTACCCGCGTAACTGACAATTTCGGCGTGTCCGGCGGTCTTTCCTATTACAATCGCGAATTCGAGACAGACAATGTCGAGGCGGACGATTGGAAGCAGGACGGGGATCTCGTTTACGCAGAGGAATTTCAATACCGCGATTACGATGTCGAACGTGAACGGATCAGCGCGACCCTGGGCCTCGATTTCCGGGCGGGGGAAAGTACAGAACTTTACGTCCGCGGCATCTATAGTCAGTTTGACGATCAGGAATTTCGCCGCCGTCTGACATTCGATCTTGGTGATGCCGGTGTCTCGGGCAGTACCGAGGCATTGGTGTTCAGCGATGACGAGGCGATCACGGTCGAACGTGACATAAAGGACCGCTTCGAAAGCCAGAAAATTCGCAGCCTGACATTCGGCGGGGAGAGCGCATGGGGCGGCTGGTTTGCGGATTATTCTGCCAGCTGGGCCAAATCGACCGAGAGGGAGAACGGCAGCGTTGACCCCACCCAGTTCGAGCGTGAATTCGAGCAAGAGGGCTTGCAGCTCGGCTTCGACGTTTCCGACGCCCGTGTGCCGCTCTATTCCGTGCTTTCCGATCCGGGCGACTTCTTCACCCCGTCCGCTTACGAGTTGAATGACGTGGAGTTTGTCGCCCTGTCCTCTGCGCAGGACGAGGAATTCAGCGTGCAACTCGATGTCGGACACGAATTCTTGAGCGACGCCGGTACGTTCACTGTGCAGGGCGGCTTCAAGGGGCGCTGGCGCGAGAAATCCTTCGATGCGACTGTCGAATTTTACGAGACGGACGACTATACTCTGGCCGATGCGCTCGGCATGCGGCAGACTTACAGCCTGGACGATATCTCCCCGCTGCCCGGCTACACCGAAGCGACCGACTTCTTCCATGCCAATTTCGATCAGTTCGAATTGCAGGAAATCGACAGCCAGTTCGATTCCGCTGTCTCCGATTTCTCTGTCGATGAGGATATTCTGGCAGGATATCTGCTCGGCCGGTGGGAAAGCTCCGATCTGAGGGTTATTGCCGGCGTGCGTTATGAGAACACGTCGAATGTCCTGCGCGGCAATGATGTGCTGCTGGTGGAAGAGGACGGTGTTCTGCCGGGTGGAGGCATGGCGGCGGACGATACCGTCATCGTGACACCTATCGCTATCGATAAGGACTATGATCACTGGCTGCCCAGCGTGAACCTTCGCTACGAAGCGGCACCTGACGTGATCCTGCGCGCAGCAGCCTATCGTTCCATCGTTCGGCCCGGCCCGTTTCAGCAGGCCCCGCGCATTGCTGTCGAAGAAGCGGATGACGGGGAGCGCGAAGGTGAATTTGGCAATCCCGACCTGCGCCCGGCCGAGGCATGGAATTTCGATGCCGCTGCGGAATATTATCTCAGCTCCAATGGTGCGGTCTTCGCTTCATTCTTTTACAAGAGCCTCGATGATTTCATTTATGAGCAGAACAGCGATGCAGGCGGTGTCTTCCGCGGTGTGGCTTTTGATGAAGCGACGATCCTGAGCAATGGCCAGGACGGCGAGATCTTCGGTATCGAGCTTGGTTATGCACATACGCTGGAAGGCGCGCTGGACGGCATCGTGCTGCAGGCTAACTACACCTTCACCGATAGCAGCGGGGAAGTCGCGACGATTGCCAGTGACGGCCCGCGTTCGATTTCCCTCCCCACCACATCTCGGCATACGGCGAACTTCTCGGTCGGCTATGACAAGGGCCCGATCGACGTTCGCCTGTCGGGCACTTACCGCGACAAATATCTTGATGAACTGTCTGACGTCGAGGAACTCGACCGCTATGTTGACGATCACTTCCAGCTCGATCTCAGCGCGAAATACCGGGTTACTGAAGGCATCCAGCTTTTTTATGAGTGGGTGAATATCAACAATGCGAAATACTTCGCCTATAACGAGCTGGGAGGGCGGCGTAACATCTACCAGTTTGAAGAGTATAACTGGACGATGAAATTCGGCGCACGGGTGACGTTCTGATGCGAATAGGGTCCCACACGCCAGTCGCACTGGGCGCAGCCATCCTGCTTTCTTCATGCGCGACGATGCCCGCCACCGGCGATCCGGCAGTGGCCGTTTATGCATCTGCAGAGACGGTTCCGGTTGGCACTGCGAATGAAGACGCTGCCGATGATCCGGCGATCTGGCGCAATGCCACCAGCCCCGCTGACAGCCTGGTGGTGGCGACCGACAAGAAGGGCGGTCTGTACGTCTATGATCTTTCTGGGCAAGTGGCACATTTCCTTGCCCGTCCGGCGCTCAACAATGTCGATCTTGTTGATATGGGAGACGATGGCGTGATTGTCTTCGCCAGCGACCGGAGCGATCTGGACAATGCAAAGATCGCCCTCTTTCTTCTCGACACAAGCACTGCAAGCTTGACCGAGCTGGCGACTCTGCCTTCCGGTCGGGGCGAAGCATATGGCATTTGCGGTTATGAAGAGGATGGCAGCCTCATTATTTATACCGCACCCAAGGGGGGCAACATTGGCGAGTGGCGGATCAGCCTGTCCGGCCCACCCTCGATCGAAGCCTTGCGCTCAATGCGCGTGCCCAGTCAGCCTGAAGGTTGCGTGGTCGATAAGCGCGACGGAACATTGTATATTGGCGAAGAAGCGGGCGGTATCTGGCGTTTCGCATCAGGCGTGATCGAGGGTGAGCTGGTCGCAGCAGTCGACAATCGAAGCCTTGTTGCAGACCTTGAAGGCCTGGCGCTGGTTCCCGAGGGCGACGCAGGCGGATGGCTCTATGCTTCAAGCCAGGGCGACAATAGCTACATGCGGTATGCGCTGCCGGACATGGAACCTGCCGGTCGGTTCCGTATTGCTGCCGGCCTTTATGGCAGCACTGAAGAAACAGATGGTATTGAGGCCATGCGCGGGGATTTTGGTCCCGGCTTCCCCGGTGGATTGTTCATTGCTCAGGACGGCCAGAATGGAACGGATGCGCAAAATTTCAAATTCGTACCACTTGGAGAGATCGAGAAGGCTTTATCGGGCACAAATGCCCGATAAAGTCGCGATGCGATCGAAGAATTATGCATCGGGCCGCTAAAGGGCAATCGCAGGTTCAATTGCTGGCGTGGTAAAGATGGCCATCCGGTTCAGGCAGCGCGCAGGGCGCCCCTGTATGCGTTTTCTGTCAAGGCGCGGCCTGCGCCAAGCGCGACGCAATCGAGTGGGCTTTCAGCAATACTGACCGCCAGGCCAGTTTCCTTGCTAAGCAGTTCGTCAATGCCGGGCAGCAAGGATCCGCCACCCGTCATGACGATGCCTGCATCAATGATATCGGCGGCGATTTCTGGTGCGGTATTTTCAAGCGCGATCCGCACAGCCTCGATGATCTGGCCGACAGGCTCCGAAAGCGCGGCTACAAGCTCGGCCTGATCGACCAGTATCTCCATCGGAACGCCGCGCGATACCTCTCGCCCTCTGACGCGGACGTTCGCCGGGTCCTGTCCCGGCGCGAGCCAGGCGGCGCCATATTCCTTCTTCACCCTTTCAGAGGTCGCTTCCCCGATAATGAGATTGTGGTTGCGCCGGACCGAGGCAGTGATCGCTTCATCCATCCTGTCACCCCCCACGCGGACCGACATGGTCATGGCCAGTCCCTGCACGGAAATGATGCCGACTTCGGTGGTCCCGCCGCCAATGTCGACTACCATTGACCCGGTCGGCTCATTGACGGGAAGATCGGCCCCGATCGCTGCTGCAAGTGGCTCGTCGATCAGCCAGACCTTGCCTGCGCCCGCCTGCGAAACTGCTTCCTTGATAGCGCGGCGTTCAACCTGGGTAGAACCGGAGGGAACGCAGATCGCCATTTCCGGGCGGGCGGCGAACCTGCTGTGGCCACCATGAGCCTTCTCGATAAAATGCTTGATCATCTGTTCGGCGATTTCAATGTCGGCGATCACACCGTTGCGCAGCGGTCGGATGGTCCTGATGTTATCAGGCGTCTTGCCCATCATGAGTTTCGCATCGTCGCCCACCGCGCGCACGCTGGTGCGTCCGTTCAGGGTTTCGAGCGCCACGACGGATGGTTCGGCAAAAACAATTCCCTCGCCTCGGACATAGACCACCGTATTGGCCGTTCCCAAATCAATTGCGAGATCTGCAGAAGATCGTTTTAACAAGTCGAACATATATTTAACCGCACCAAATTACCCACACCCCTTGCGGGCTGACGGGCCAAGGGGCCCCATGCAATGAGCGCAGAATGAACGCGCTTCGCGACTTAGGGTGTTTGCGTCAGCCGGACGCATGTGATCGACAAGTTGAGGGTATTTGGCTCCGCGCCATCAGGCCGCCAGCAATTGCTGGGCCGGCGGCGATTTTTCAAGAAGGTCGATCAGGCCGCGCTCCTGCCTTGACAGATAGCTGGTGCTGCGCGGCAATTGCAGGCTTTCGCGCCATTTCTCCTGGGTGCCTATCAGGTCAATGATTGCCGGATGAATATAGCTTTTGCGAGTGACAGCAGGGGTGTTGCCCAATTTTTCTGCCACTTCTTCCAGCAGGGCTTTCAGGGTGAGAATCTCTGAACTTTCAGCAAGGATGGTGAAGGCAAGCACGCTGGCGTGCCAGGTGCGAAAGGCCTTGGCGGTGAAATGTTCGCCCATCGCCTCTGCAATATAGGCGTTGACGTCGCTTGATCCGACATTCTGGCATTCGCCCTCTTCGTCCACATATTGAAAAAGGTTCTGCCCCGGCAGATCCTGCATCTTGCGCACGAATTGGGCCAGATGCTTGTCCGTCAGGCTGACCTCGCGATCCTTGCCGGCCTTACCTTTGTAGATCAGACGCAGCGAATTGCCCGATACCATTGCATGGCGTTTTCGGAGCGTGGTGGCCCCAAAGCTTTTGTTCGACTGTGAATAGGCTTCATTACCGACGCGCACCACACTAAGATCCAGCAGCCGGACAACGCCTGAAATGGCCTTTTTGCGCGATAGTTTGCGCGCCCGCAAATCCTCCGTCACGCGCTTGCGCACCAAGGGAAGAAGGTTGCCGAATACCGCACAGCTATCAAACTTCTCGCCTTCGCGCATGGTGCGGAATTGCGGGTGATACCGGTATTGCTTGCGTCCTTTGGAATCGATGCCGGTGGCCAGGATATGGCCGTTTTCTGCTGGGCAGAACCATGCGTCCGTATAGGCGGGAGGAAGAGCAATTGCGTTAAGCCTTTCGCGCTCTGCACGATTGCGGATCAGCTCGCCCTTGGCATCGTAATAGGACCATCCCTTGCCCGACCTCTTGCGCGAAATGCCGGGCAGGTCATCATCTATATAGATGAGCGAGGAAGGTGCGGAAGCCATGCACCCAAGAACCACCTGCCACACTCCCGGTTCCCTGCGACTTCGGAACCTGTTGCGCCTTCCGCACGTTCACAGGTCAAAGGAGCTAAAGATATGATTGGTAAGCTTATTGGCGCTGCAGCTGGCGCCGCAGTTGGTGGTGAATCGCGCAAGGTTGGTGGCAAGACAGGCGCCGTGATCGGTGCGCTCGCCGTTCCGATGGTGCGCCGCCTGCGCATACCGACCCTGCTGGCGCTGGCCGGTGGCGGATATCTTGTGAAGAAGATGGCCGACAAAGGCGGGCAAGATGCTACCAAACCTGCTGTAGAGACCGACACTACCCTTGCCGGGTAAACGGCATAACCGTGCGGTTCCGGAGCCACGCGGTACAATTAGAATGCAGAGAGCGGGGCGGCATTTTGATGTTTGCCCTGCTTTCGCGCGGGTGAGAAGCTCGCGGTGAGTCTTGAACCGAATCGACGCTGTTCCTAGGTCGAATGCAATCACCCGCTAGGAATTGCTCTTATCATGACGACCCATACCACCCGCATGCTTATCATCGGTTCCGGCCCCGCCGGATATTCCGCAGCCATCTACGGCGCACGCGCAGGGATGGAGCCGATTGTCGTGCAGGGCATACAGCCCGGCGGCCAGCTGACCATCACCACCGATGTTGAGAATTATCCCGGTTTTGCCGACGTGATCCAGGGCCCTTGGCTGATGGAGCAGATGCAGAAGCAGGCCGAACATGTCGGCACGCGCATGATGTGGGATACCATCGTCGATGTCGATCTGGAAAACGGATCGCCGTTCCGGGCCGTTGGTGACAGCGGCGACGAATATATTGGCGATGTGGTCGTAATTGCCACTGGCGCACAGGCAAAATGGCTGGGTGTGCCGGGCGAACAGGAATTGGGTGGCAAGGGCGTGTCTGCCTGCGCGACCTGCGATGGGTTCTTCTATCGCGGCAAGAAGGTGGCCGTGATTGGCGGCGGCAATACCGCCGTTGAAGAGGCGCTTTACCTCACCAATCACTCCGATGACGTTACGCTGATCCATCGCCGTGACGAATTGCGATCAGAAAAAATCCTGCAGGACCGACTCTTCGCCAGCGAAAAGATCACATCCATGTGGAACACCACTGTGCAGCGCTTTATGGCGGGCGAGAACGGTGCATTGAACCATATCGAGCTAATCGACACGCAGACAGGCGAAACCAGCACGTTGGAAGTGGACGGAGCATTTGTCGCTATCGGCCACGCTCCCGCGACCGAACTGTTCAAGGGCAAATTGCCGATGGATGATGGCGGTTATCTGTTGGTCGAACCCGGCACGCCCAAGACCAGCATTCCCGGCGTGTTCGCATGCGGCGATGTCATGGATCACACCTATCGCCAGGCCGTAACTGCGGCAGGCACGGGCTGCATGGCCGCGCTTGATGCCGAACGGTTTCTGGCGACGCTAGAGCATGCGAAGAAAGAGGCTGTCGCGGCGGAATAATTACTGCGGCAAGGGCGGAAATTCTATCTCATAACCTCGGATACGTCTGTCAATCAGGTCAAATCGTGTTCGCAAAAAATCCAGCCTGCAGGGTAATGGGTAAGGGCAGGAGCGATCCGCAAGCCTGAGTCTCACGAAAATTTGGAGAAATCAGGCGCGCGCTTTTCCATGAAGGCGGCAAAGGCTTCGGTCGCTTCGGGGCTTTTCATTCTCTCGGCAAAAATGACAATCTCTTCGACGATTTTTACGTCAATCTCGGCCTTGTCCTGCATCAACGCCTTTGTTGCCTGCGTCGCACTGGGCGGCAATTTGGCGATACGCGCTGCTGCGAGGTGCAGAGCTTGATCCAGTTGAGCGCGACTGACGACTTCATTCGCCAGCCCGATTTGCACCGCTTCTGAGGCTTCGACTTTTTCGCCCATCGCCAGCATGGCGAAAGCGCGTGGGTGGCCGATGCGTCGGGGCAGCAAGAGGCTGGAAGCAGCTTCGGGCACCAGGCCCAGGCTGACGAAAGGCGTGCTAAGCTTCGCGTCATCTGCCAGAATGACATAATCGCAATGCAGCAGCATGGTGGTGCCAATGCCCACGGCGGGCCCCTGCACCCCCGCTATCAGCGGCTTGGCCAATTGCGCCAAGAGCCGGATGAAGCGGAAGACATTGGCCTGGGTGATATCGCCCCCGGCCGCTGCGAGAAAATCGCTAATGTCATTGCCCGCGCAGAAAAGTTCGCCTTCGCCGCGAATAGCGATCACGCGAATGGCCGGATCATCCTGCGATGCTTCAAGCGCATCGGCCAGCGCGCCATACATCGCATCGGTCAGCGCATTTTTCTTGTCAGGACGATTGAGGGTGAGGGTGAGCACACCGTCCGCCCTTTCAATAATGATCTGCTCGCTCATAATACCGCTCCTAATCGTGGTCGCCGCGCCCGAAATCGGGGCGGGCATCGTCCTGCCCCTGCTCCAGAATGCCGCGTCTGATTGCGCGCGTGCGGGTGAAGAGATCGAACATCGCCTCTCCATCGCCCGCCTTGATGGCAGCGCGCATGGCTTCCAGATCGCCCAGAAAACGGTCCATCATTTCCAGCACCGCATCCTGATTGTGCAGGAATACATCGCGCCACATTGTCGGATCACTTGCCGCGATGCGGGTGAAATCGCGAAAACCGCCTGCCGAATATTTGATCACCTCGCTGCGCGTCACATCCTCCAGATCGCTGGCAGTGCCCACGATCGTATAGGCGATCAGGTGCGGAATATGGCTGGTGACGGCAAGCACCATATCGTGGTGGCATGCATCCATCACCTCCACCGTGGAGCCGAGCGCTTCCCAGAACTCTACCAGCTCCGCCACCTTTGCCTTATCCGCACCTTCGGGCGGAGTAAGGATGCACCAGCGTTGGTGAAACAGGCTGGCAAAGCCCGCTTCGGGGCCGGATTGCTCCGTTCCTGCGACAGGATGGGCGGGGATGACGTGGTGGCCGGGCAGTTCCTCTTGCAGAGCGTGGCCGACCTGCTGCTTGGAAGAACCGACATCGCTGATGATGGCATGTTCTGAAAGGCCCGGAGCAATGGCGCTGGCAGCGCTGCGCATCGCGCCAACAGGCACGCATAGCACGACAAGGTCAGCATCGCGCACGGCATCCGCCGGATCGTCTGCGATTGTCCCGCACAGTCCGCGTTCCCGCGCTTTTTCCCGTACGGCGGGATCGGCATCGTAACCGGTGGATGCGACGCCGGGCAAATACTCGCCCACTGCAAGACCGACTGAGCCGCCCAGAAGCCCAAGGCCAATGACGGCTATACGCTGGATGCTCATCCCTTTCCCTCGCAGAAAGCGCGCAAGGCAGTGGCGATATCGTCCATGTGCTGCGCTGTGCCGATGGTAATGCGAAGTCCGTGTGGCAGTCCTTGCCCCGGCAGGTGACGCACGGCATATCCCGCCCTGGCCAGCGCCTGAAGTGCATCACCCGCCTCAAGCTCGCCTTCGAACAGGACAAGCACGAAATTCGCCTCGCTAGGCACGGCGCGGAGGCCATGATTGCCCATCGCCTCTATCATACTGACGAAGCGTGCACGTTCGGCAGCATTGTGGTCACGGCTGGCCTGCACAAAGCCCACGTCGCCAATGGCAGCTGTGGCGGCGGTTTGTCCGCACTGATTTACATTAAACGGTCCGCGAATGCGGTTGAGTGCTCCGACGATATGCGGCGCGCCGGTGGCCCATCCAATTCGATCGCCCGCAAGCCCGTAAATCTTGGAAAAGGTGCGAGTGACGAGCACATTTTGCATTTGGGCGGCAAGCGCCATCCCGCCGTCATCCAGCCCGTCCGGCAAATATTCGGCATAAGCATGGTCGATCACCAGCAATATGTCGTCGCGCAGGCCGCTGTGCAATCGGGCCAGTTCTTCGCCTGGCAGATAGGTGCCAGTGGGATTGTTGGGATTGGCGAGGAAAACCACCCGCGTATCATCATTGACGCAGGCCAGCAGCGCATCGACATCAGTGGCATAATCATCATCCGAAGCGATCACGACATCGGCGCCGCAGCTCTGCGTGACGATACTATAGAGCGAAAAGCCGTAGCGGACATGGACGATATTGTCGCCCGGGCCGGCATAGGCCCTTGCGGCCAGATTAAGCAGCTCGCCAGAGCCTGTGCCGCATACGATATGCGCTGGATCAATGCCGTGTATGGCACCTATGGCGCTACGCAATGCAGTGGCATCAGGATCGGGATAGCGATCCGGTAAAGGCGTGGCCCGGCGCGCCTCCAGCGCGGCCTTAGAAGTGCCGAGCGGGTTCTCATTGGCGGACAGCTTGACGAGCGGCCTGCCGTCGTTCCCGGAGCTGCGGCCGGGCACATAGGGGTGGATTGCCGCGATATAGGGCTTCATTCGCGGGCGCATGGTCTTATCGATATCGGTCACAAAAAGCGCGCATACCGTCTGTTTGGAGCGATTGACAGCCCGCCTTGCCTCCCCCAAGTCGAATTCCAACAATCATGGCCAGCAAATCCCCTATTTCCGTTCGCAAACAGGCGCTCCCCGATCCGCTGGAGCTGGATAGCGGTCGTGCGCTGGCTGGCGTGGAAATCGCGTTTGAAACCTATGGCGAATTGGCGGCGGACAAGTCCAATGCGATCCTCGTCTTCCATGCACTGACAGGGGATCAGTTCTTGGCGAGCGAACACCCGCTTACCGGCAAGCCGGGTTGGTGGGCGCGAATGGTGGGTCCCGGCAAGCCGATCGATACGGATCGTTTTTACGTTATCTGTGCCAATGTGCTGGGCAGCTGCCTAGGATCGACCGGACCTGCCAGCATCAATATGGGCGATGGCGGGACAGGGGTGCCCTATGGCATGGAATTCCCTGTCATCACCATTCGCGATATGGTGCGCGCCCAGATGCGCCTGCTCGATGTGCTGGGGATTGAAACACTGCACGCTGTGGTCGGCGGATCTATGGGCGGGATGCAGGCGCTGAGCTGCGCGGCGAATTTTCCTGACCGCACGGATCGCGTGCTGGCCATTGCCACTACGGCGCGGCATTCGGCACAGAACATCGCCTTTCACGAAGTTGGTCGTCAGGCGATCATGGCGGATCCCAATTGGCAGGGTGGCGCTTATTATGATGGCAGCACACCCGATAAGGGGCTCTCCGTCGCGCGTATGGCGGCACATATCACCTATCTTTCCGAAGCCGGCCTGACCGAGAAATTCGGAAGAAGGCTGCAGGATCGTGACGCCAAGAGCTTTGGTTTTGACGCAGATTTCCAAGTGGAAAGCTATTTGCGGTATCAGGGCATCAGCTTTTCCGACCGCTTCGATGCCAACAGCTATCTCTACATCACCCGTGCCATGGATTATTTCGATCTGGCAGAGGAACATGGCGGCCGCCTGTCGCAGGCCTTTGCCGGTGCCAGGAACACGCGCTTCTGCTTCGTCAGCTTCGATACCGATTGGCTTTATACCACGGCCGACATGCGCGAAATCGTGCATGCTCTCAATGCGGTGGCCGCGCCGGTCAGCTTCGTGGAACTGTCTGCGCCATTCGGCCATGACAGCTTTCTGCTCGACGTTCCGCCACTTGACCGCGTGGTGAGGGGGTTCATCGGATGAATTTAGCCAGTGATGCTCCTGCTTTCGATTTGCGCGCCGATCTGGCTTGCATCGCGCGCCAGGTGCCGGCCAATACGCGGGTGCTTGATGTGGGTTGCGGCCCTGGCGATCTGATGGCGGCATTGCAACAACAAAAAGACGTTGATGCGCGCGGGATAGAGATCGACCCTGAAGAGGTAGAGCGCGCCGTCGCACGGGGGCTTTCCGTGGTGCAGGGCGATGCCAATCGCGATCTTGCTGATTATCCCGACGGGGCGTTCGATGTCGCCATTCTCAGCCAGACGTTGCAAACCGCTCAGCGGCCCGACTGGCTACTGGATCAGCTGCTACGCGTTGGGCGGCAGGCATTTGTCAGCTTTCCCAATTTTGCCTTCTGGCGCATGCGGTTCGCGCTGATGCTGCGGGGACGCATGCCTGTGGTGCGCCATTTGCCGGTCAGCTGGTATGCGACCAACAATATCCATCATCTGACAATAGAAGATTTTCGTGAATTGCTGCGCCAGAAAGGCGTGACGGTAGAGGGTAGCTGGTTTTTCGTCGGTGGGCGGGAAATCGGCTGTCGCGGTGGTCCGTTCGGGGCGAATTGGCGTGCGGAACATGCGGTTTTCCGGCTAAGCCGCTAAAAGGCGGAACCCGCGATCGCCGCCAGCGATATTGCGGGGAGCATTCCCAGAATGCTGGCTCCCGCAAAACTACGTGCGCTAGTTTGCGTAGCAGCTGCCCCAGCGGTGACGACGATATGTGGCACACCGCCAAGGCGCGCCGTCGCCACGTAAATGGGGCCGCGCCTCTCCAGATGATCACGCACACCGTCCAGCCGTGCACCGAAACGCCGCTGCATAGCGGCTGCCAGCCAGCGACGTGACACAAGGAACAGGAGGTGACTGCCAAGCGCCGCACCCAATGCCACCACCAATGCGCCGCCAAAGCCCATCAGCAGGCCTGAAACAAAGGCAGTCGGCGTGAGCGCCCCGGGGACGGAGAGCGCAACAATGGTAAAGGAGATGGCCCCGATCAGCACGGCCACGATCACACCGCCGTATGGCAATGCGGCGCTTGCTTCGATCAGATCAAGTGGCATCCAGGATGCAGCTGCAGTTTCCATATTTATCCAGCGCAGACAGGGTCAATCGGTTCCGATCATAGCAAGCAAATGCTTCAAAAGTTACTGTCAGCGGAAATAAACCTGCATTATGCCTGCCGGGATCAGTCTTTCAATTTGGCCGCATGCCACGCCACATGGTCGGAGATGAAGGTGGAAACAAAGAAGTAGGAATGGTCATACCCTTCCTGCATGCGGATTTCGGCCTGCATCCCGGCATCGCGCACAGCATTCTCGAACAGATGCGTCTTGAGCTGTCCTTCAAGCCATTCATCAGCCGTGCCCTGATCCACCAGCACATTCTCTATCCGCGCGCCGTCTTCGATCAATGCAACACTGTCATATTCGCGCCATGCCGCGCGATTATCGCCAAGGTATCCGCTCAGCGCCTTATCGCCCCACGGGCAATTAAGCGGGCTGACGATAGGTGCAAAGGCGCTGGTAGATCGAAAGCGGCCGGGATTGCGCAGCGAGACAGTCAGCGCTCCATGGCCGCCCATGGAATGGCCTGAAATTCCCTGCCGATCCATGTCGACCGGGAAATTCGCGGCGACCAGTGCGGGAAGTTCATCCTCGACATAGCTGCGCATCTGGAAATGCGGCGACCACGGTTCTTGGGTGGCATTGACGTAAAAGCCCGCGCCCTGGCCAAAATCATAATCATCATGGTTTGCCACCCCTTCACCACGTGGCGATGTATCGGGGCAGACGAAAATGATCCCGTGTTCTGCGCAGGCGCGCTTATATTCGCATTTGATCATCGCGTTTTCATGCGTGCAGGTAAGGCCTGAAAGCCACCAGATCACCGGCAGCCTTGTGCCATCTTCGTGATCGGGGATGTAGATTGCGAAGGTCATCGGCGTGCCGGTGCTACTGCTCTCGTGCCGCCATACCTGCTGCTCTCCCGCATAGCAGCGCGAGGTTGAAATATGTTCCATTCCTACGCCCCGGATCGCGTCAGCATTTCTTGGCAGAAAGCCTTCGAGCTCTCCATATCTTTGGCTCTCATCATGATGCGGCTGAACATGTGTCTTCTCCCAAAATGCTAATTGGTGGACCTTTCTTCCGGATCGCCGTTCAATACACCACTACGCTGCGGATGCTTTCACCTGAATGCATTAGGTCAAAGCCCTTGTTGATCTCGTCCAATGTCAGCGTGTGGGTGATCATCGGGTCGATGGCGATCTTGCCGTTCATATACCAGTCAACGATCTTGGGCACATCAGTGCGCCCCTTGGCCCCGCCAAACGCGGTGCCGCGCCAGTTGCGACCTGTGACCAGCTGGAACGGGCGGGTGGCAATTTCCTTGCCCGCTTCGGCCACGCCTATGATGATCGAAGTGCCCCAGCCCTTGTGACAGCATTCAAGTGCCTGGCGCATGACCTCGGTACTACCGGTGCAATCGAATGAGTAATCGGCCCCGCCATCAAGCATTTCGACGATATGCGCAACCACGTCTGAGGTTTCCTTGGGATTGACGAAATCGGTCATGCCGAATTTCTCGCCCCATTCTTTCTTGGCCGGGTTGAGATCGACACCCACGATGCGATCTGCACCCGCCATCTTCGCGCCTTGCAGCACGTTAAGGCCAATCCCGCCAAGCCCGAACACCACGACATTGTCGCCCGGCTTTACCTGAGCCGTATTGACCACAGCACCCACGCCCGTGGTAACGCCGCAGCCGATGTAGCAGCTGGTTTCGAACGGCGCGTCTGTGCGGATCTTGGCGACGGCAATTTCAGGCAGTACGGTGAAGTTCGAAAAGGTCGAGCAGCCCATGTAATGATGGATCGTCTGGCCCTTGTAGGAGAAGCGGCTGGTTCCATCGGGCATCAGACCCTTGCCCTGCGTCTCACGGATTGCGCTGCACAGATTGGTCTTGCCGCTCAGGCACATTTTGCACTGGCGACATTCGGGCGTGTAGAGCGGGATTACATGATCACCGGGCACGACGCTGGTGACGCCAGCGCCAACCTCTCGCACAATCCCTGCGCCTTCATGGCCCAGCACGCTGGGGAACAGGCCCTCGCTGTCCAGCCCGTCCAGCGTATAGGCATCGGTGTGGCAGATGCCTGTCGCCATGATCTCTATCAGCACTTCGCCCGCCCTGGGGCCTTCAAGATCCAGCTCGACAATTTCGAGTGGCTGTTTGGCTTCGAATGCAACGGCGGCGCGGGTTTTCATATGGCTTCCTTGTGGTCTGTTCGGCGCGGCAACGCCAGCTTGGCAGCTATCTGCATCATTCTCCCGCTGCGGTGATTGGTGGGCAGATCGGGGCACTCGGTCTGAGGTGGCATAAGAATTCCCGCAGGTGTCCCCCCATGTGTCCTAGCCTTCGTGCACGGCCTTGATGACCATGCAGGCCTTCACGCCTTCAAGGCCGTCCTCGCTGCCATAGCCAGACCATTTCACCCCGCCAAATGGCGCATCCACGGTGGATACGCTGCCGGTGTTGATCGCAAGCATCCCGGCCTCCACCTCTGCGGCGAGACGGCGACGACGGGCGGCATCCTGTGTCCAGGCATAGGCGGCAAGGCCATAGGACAGGCGATTGGCTTCTTCGATCATCGCATCTTCGCCCGCCATGGGGTTGAGGATGGCGACGGGACCGAAAGGTTCCTCATTCATGATCTCGGCATCAATGGGAACTTCGCTCAGCACGCTGGGCTGGTGAAAGAAGCCCTGATTGCCGATACGTTCGCCGCCTGACAGCAGCTTTCCGCCCCTTTCCTGCGCCTCGGCGATGAGACGCTGGATATTGTCGAGTCCGCGGCTATTGGCCATCGGTCCCATTTTGATGCCCTTGTCCATCCCATTGCCCACGGTGATCTTTTCTGCGCGGCTGACAAAGCCATCACGGAATCGCTCGAACACGTTTTCCTCGATGAGGAAGCGTGTCGGGCTGACACAGACCTGTCCTGCATTGCGATAGGCCCCATCGCACATCACATCGAGGACCTTGTCGATATCGCTGTCGCTGAACACCATTACAGGCCCGTGTCCACCCAGTTCCATCGTCGCGATCTTCAGATCTTCGGCCGCCAGTCTTGCCAGATGCTTGCCCACCGGAGTCGATCCGGTGAAGGTCAGCTTGCGGATGATGGGGGAGCCGAGAAGATGTTCGCTGACGTCGCTTGGCACGCCAAACACGCATTGCACTGCGCCGCCCGGCACGCCCGCATCAAGCATGGCCTGGACCAGGGCGATACCGGACGCCGGTGTCTCTTCGCTTGGCTTGACGATCACGGAACATCCCGCCGCCAGAGGACCGCCGATCTTGCGCATCACATTGATCGCGGGGAAATTCCACGGCGCAAAGCCTGCCACCGGGCCGACCGGGTGATATTGCACTTCGACGCGGGAGCCTTCGGGGCGCACCAGCGTGCGACCGTAGAGGCGTTTGCACTCGCCTGCATAAAATTCGATCAAGGCTGCTGAATAGGCGACTTCGCCGCGCCCGTCGGCCAGCGGCTTGCCTTGTTCTCTTGTCAGGATCTCGCCAATATCATCGGCGCGCTCGCGCAGCAGGGCAGCGGCTTTTGTGAGGATTGCGGCACGCTTGTCCGCAGGCGTTTTACGCCATTCGTGGAAGCCACGTTGCGCCGCTTCAAGCGCGCGGTCGAGATCGTCGGCGGTCGCGTGGGGCAGCGTGCCAATCACCTCTTCAGTGGCCGGATTGATGACCTCTTCGCTGGTGCGTCCGTCACCGGAAAGCTGTTCTCCGTCAATCAGCAGGTGCAAGTCGGGATAGTCGGTCATATAATCTCCTGTATCGCCCCATATCCGCATCCCCCCTCTCCGCTTCAAGCGATTTTGCGGAAACATCGCCATGCCTTGTGAAGGCAAGGTTCAGGAAGATGAGCTAGATACACGTCCCATGACACGCATCATCCCTGTTTTCGCCGCCCTGCTTGCCGCCGCTCCGTCCGCCGCCCTTGCACAGGATGCCGCGCCAACAGAGCAGGTTGCCATGCCGCAGATCAGTCTTGAGCATCGCGCGCTTTTGCGCTGTTCGGCGGCCTTTGCGCTGGTTGCGCATGGGCAGGCCAATGGGAATGAAGCGGCGCAGGCCTATCCCGACATGGCAGAGCGCGGACGTGAATTCTTCGTACGTGCATCAGCCAAGGTGATGGATGAAGCGGGACTGGACCGGGTGCAGTTGGAGCACGCGATGTCGGCCGAAGCGCAGGAATTGTGGGATACAGGCACACTGGATCAGGTCGTGCCGTCCTGCCTTGCGCTTTTGCAGGGATAAGTCGCCACCTCTATGCTGGACCAAGGCGCGCCCTTGGGGCATTAGCATGGTCGAACTATGTGGCACCTTTATCATTTCCCGCTTTGTCCGTTCAGCCGCAAGGTGCAGCTCTCGCTCGGAGAGAAATCCATCGGCTATGATCTTGTCACGCTTTATCCGTGGGACGCGGGCGAGGAATTTCGCCGCCTGAACCCGGCGGGCCGGGTGCCCGTGTTGCATGATCCGGACAAGAAGGTGACGCTGATCGACAGCCAGGCGATCTGCGAATATCTGGAAGAGACGGTGGCAGACCGCCCTCTAATCATCGGATCGGCGCGGGCGCGGGCTGAAATTCGCCGGCTTGTCGCGCTGTTCGATGAGAGTTTTTATGCCGATATCACCGGGCCGCTGCTGCACGAAAAGATGAAAAAGCGACTGGTTCTGCGGCAATCGCCTGATAGCCGGACCTTGCGTGAATGCATGCGATTGCTGCACGAACATCTCGATTATATCGATTGGCTGGTGGATAATCGCCGCTGGATCGCCGGCGCGCAGCTGACTCTTGCAGATTTTTCTGCCGCTGCGCAGCTTTCTGTTGTCGATTATCTCGACGGAATCGACTGGTCAGACCATGAGAGCGCGCATGGCTGGTATCGCGTGATCAAGAGCCGTCCGAGCTTTGCCCCCCTACTGCGCCAGAAGATGGATGGCTTGCCAGCGCCCCGGCATTATGCCGACGTAAATGCTTGATTAGCTTTGCGCACAGCTCCGCTGGCGCTTGCGCAAGGGGCTGCTGCGATCCGCTGACAAAGACGAGATGCGTCTAGCCGTTCGGCCTTGCGGAACGCCATCGCCGCTCCGATATCCGATTGGATAATGATGGTTCCGGGTGCGGACGCATCTGGAATGAAAAGGGACGTAGATTATGACTGACAAGATCACGCTCACACAGGCCGAATGGCAGGAAAAGCTGACGCCCGAACAATACCACGTCCTGCGCGAAGCCGGGACAGAGCGGGCCTTCACCGGCAAATATGAAAAGAACAAGGCGGAAGGCATTTACAAATGCGCCGGTTGCGGACTGCCGGTATTTTCCAGCGACAGCAAATACGACAGCGGTTCTGGCTGGCCCAGCTTTACCGCGCCGACAGAAGGTGATGCAGTCGAAATGAACCAGGATAGCTCGCACGGCATGGTCCGCACAGAAGTCGTCTGCGCACGCTGCGAAGGCCATCTTGGCCATGTTTTTCCAGATGGGCCGGGGCCTGAAGGGCTGCGATATTGCGTCAACAGCGCCTCGCTCGCCTTCGAACCGGAGGATAAGCCAGACGCGTGAGGTTGGCTGCCGTTCACGCATCGTTACAGATGCATGATGCATGCCCCCGGCTTCGCGGGACTGCGTTTTTGAAGATTGCGTTGGCGGGATTATAAGGGCTGATGGCCAAATATCGGGGCGGGCGCTCCAGCAAGTCTGACAAGCGCAAGGCGCAGCCCGGCGGATTCAAGGCCGGTTTATGGCTATGGGCCAAGCGAATTGTCGTCGGAGGCATATTCATCGCCATCCTTGGCGGGATCGGTGTTTTTACGTCGGTCTATTTTGCGGCACAATCCATGCCGTCCTTCACGTCCCTGAAGCAGAGCCAGAACGGGCAGACCATTCTGGTGCGCGCGCGTGATGGTTCTGAAATCGTGGAGCTCGGCCCCAGCTATGGCCAATGGGTCGATGCAAGAGACATTCCGCAGGTGATGAAGGATGCGATGGTGTCCGTAGAGGACCACCGCTTCTATTCGCATTTCGGGGTTGATCCTGTCGGACTGGCACGCGCGGTTTACAATGCCACGCTGGAAGACCGGCAGGTAAGCGCCACGTCCACCATCAGCCAGCAGCTGGCGCGCAATATCTTCCTCAATTCCAATCGCACACTCGACCGCAAGCTGCGAGAAGCTGTGCTGGCGATGGCGCTGGAATGGAATTTCTCCAAGGATCAGATCCTCGAACTTTATCTCAACAAGGTCTATTTCGGCGGCGGGGCTTACGGGATTGACAGCGCCAGCCGCAAGTTCTTCAGCCACGCCGCGAATGAATTGAGCCTTGAAGAAGCCGCCATCATCGCCGGATTGGTAAAGGCGCCCAGCCGCTATTCCCCCACGGCAGATATTGATGCCGCGGTAAGCCGAGCCAATGTCGTGATTGGCCAGATGGTCCGTTATGGCGATCTTGATCCTGCTGTGGCGCGACAGGTGGATGTCGATGCGGTAAACCTGCGCGAGGATATGGGACAGAACTCAATCCGTTATTTCACCGATTGGGCGCTACCCCAGCTTGATCTGCTGCTGCCCAACAGCGTCGGTTTTGAACCGATCGAAGTGTGGACTACGATTGATGTCGGCATGCAGCGCGCAGCAACCACGGCGGTACAATCCAATGTGCCCGATGAAGCGCAGGGAGCGATGGTCAGCCTTGACCGCGATGGCGCTGTACTGGCGCTGGTTGGCGGTACCGATTACGTTACCAGCAATTATAACCGCGCGACCGATGCGATGCGCCAGCCCGGCTCATCATTCAAATTGTTCGTCTACCTCGCCGCGCTGGAAGCCGGCTATACGCCCGATGATCGCGTGCAGGATGTGCCCGTGACCATCAACGGCTGGAGCCCGCGCAATTCGGGCGGAAGTTATGCGGGCGAAATTGATGTCCGCACTGCCTTTGCCTATTCGAAAAACTCGGTCGCGGCGCAATTGGGCAATGAGGTCGGCTTTTCCAACGTCGCCTCCATGGCGCGGCGGTTTGGCATCACATCGCAGATTTCCACCTACCCCTCTATGGTGCTGGGATCGTCTGAAGTGCGCCTTATTGATATGGCGCGCGCCTTTGCCGCAGTATCGGCGGGCGGACAATCGGTGGAGCCTTATGGCATCGTCAAGGTGACCACGGCGGATGGCGAGGAGATATATCGTCATCAGCAGGCCCGCAGCTATCGCCTGGTGCCAGATTACGTGGCGGCAGGGATCACCGATCTCTTACAGACCGCAGTTGCCACCGGTACTGGCCGCGCAGCGCAGATCGGCCGGCCCGTGGCGGGTAAGACAGGCACCACCAACACCAATCGCGATGGTTATTTCGTCGGCTTTTCCAGCGGGATTACCACCGGCGTCTGGATGGGCCGCGATGATAATGAACGGGTGGCCGGATTGCAGGGTGGCACTGCACCTGCGCGCGCCTTTGCCGCGTTTATGCGCTATGCCGTGCGTGACCGGCCAGAGGAAGAATTCGATACCGATTTGCAATTGCCGCAATGGCAATTGGAGCCCGATGACGAATTCTACATGGGCGAAGAAGACGATTATTATTACTACATTGACGATCAGGGCAATCTGGTGGAGCCGGGCCGCACCCGCAGCCCGCGCGATGATGGCTTTGATGTCGAAGGCGAAGGATCGAATGTTCGGCGTGATCCGCTTGATCCGCGCGGACTAGAAAATTCCAACCAGCGTCCCGGCACGGTCAGTCCCGATTCAAATCAGCAGAAGCCTCCGCCCGCTGCTAGCGATGATTTCCTTGAGCGGGCGACCGGACAGGATGTGCCGGGCGACCAGCCACGCCAGCGGCAAAGCTCAGACGATTTGCTGACCGAACGGCGCTATTAGGCGACCAATGCCAGCTGGGCGGCACGCGCATTTATACCAGTGATAGGTTGTAAAAGTCCGGTCGGCATGTCTGCCTGCCGGGAGCAAGGCTGCCCTCCCTTCGCCACACCAAATGGTGAAAAAGGGAGGGCGTCGCCTTTAATCGTCGTTGAGGCGGACCGGCACCGATTGCGGCTGCCCGCGACGTGCCTGCACGCGCAACAGCACAGCGCCACGGCCTTCGGAACGCGCGCTCGCAATTATCTGCTCCAGCGCTTCAAGCGTGGGTACGGGGCGACCATTGGCCGCCAGGATCATCACGCCGCGTGTCAGGCCGCGCCGCGCAGCATCGGAATTGGCTGCGACGCCGGTAATCGCAAGGCCCTGCGTATCGGCTGAAACACCAAGCTGACGGGCAATCGTTGCGTCGATGGGAATCGCCTGCAACCCCAGGGCGTCCTCCACAAGGCTGCTTGTATCGCCGGGAGTCATGCCGGATTCCGTCTCGTCTTCATCATCGAAGATCTGCTGCTGGCGCAGCTCCTCCTCGCTCGGGCGGCGGCCGACGGTGATGTTTATGCGGCGGCGCTCGCCATTGCGGAGATAGGTCAAGGGGACAGATGTGCCCGGCGCAATATTGGCGACGATGAAGGACAGCGTGTTTTCCGGTGTAATAGTCTGGTCGTCAACTGACAGCACAACGTCGCCGGCGCGGAGACCCGCCTGCTCGGCAGGCTCGCCCGGCTGGACCATTTGCACCAGCTCGCCGCGATCCTTATCAATGCCAAGAGCTTCAGCAATATCGGCATTCACCGGCTGGATCTGGACGCCCAGATAACCGCGCTCAATTTCCTCGCCAGCGATAAGCTGGTTGACGATTGGCGCGGCGACCTCAGCAGGAATGGCAAGGCCGATGCCTACGCTCCCGCCCGAAGGTGACAGAATGGCATTATTGATGCCGATGACATTGCCTTGCATATCGAACAGCGGACCACCCGAATTGCCACGATTGATGGCGGCATCGGTCTGGATAAACCGATCATACGCGCCCGAACCGACATTGCGCAGCACCGAAGAAACGATACCGCTGGTCACCGTCCCGCCAAGGCCAAAGGGATTGCCGATAGCGATGACCCAATCGCCCACGCGGGCCTCGGCAGAATTGCCGAAACGCACGAAGGGGAACGGTTCCGACCGGTCGATCTTGAGGACGGCAAGATCACTTTGCGGATCGGTGCCGACCAGTTCTGCGGGATATTCCGTGCCATCGGGTAGGGTAACAGTCACTTCTTCCAGACGCGCCCGTGCATCAGGGCTGACGACGTGGTTATTGGTGACGACATAGCCATCGGCTGACACGATAAAGCCCGATCCCAGCGAGGTCGCTTCGCGTGTTTGCGGACCATTGTTATTCGGCTGTCGGCGGTTGAAGAACTGGCCGAACGGGGTGCCCGCAAAGGGATTGGCCTGCGTTTCTACCGTGATTGATTGCCGTGTGGAAATATTCACCACCGCTGGCTGCAATTGCTCGGTCAGATCGGCAAAACTGGCAGGGGCCCCGGCACGCGGAACAACATTGTCCATTTCCACCCGGTCATTCTGCGCAACCTGCGCGCCCGCCGGATTGCCGGTAATCAACGAGATGGCCGCCCCGCCGATCAGCAGGGCTGAGGTGATGCCGTAAGAATAGCGCACTGGCTTCACGTCCTTGTCTTCCTCTTGTCTAAGTCAAATTCGCAGGACTGGCCTGCATGAATTTGGTTTGTCCCGCTCCGGCTTCCAGCGCAAGGCGGCTGAACCGCCCTTTAACGACAAATGTAGTCGAATTTATCGACCGCCCTGGAACTGACGCAGATAATCATTGTCGGGGCTGAGAATAACGGAACTTTCGCCCACATTTTCTTCCCCGTTTCGAGCCGGGCCGAAGGTTTCACGATAGCTCTGCATGGCGCGGTAGAAATCGTAGAACCCTGGGTCTTGATTATAGGCCGAAGCATAGATTTCTGCGGCGTTGGCCGAAGCTTCTGCCCGAATGATCTGCGCATCGCGGCGACCGCCTGCGCGGATCGTCTCGGCTTCTTCCTGCCTTTCGGACCGCATCCGGTTGAATGCAGCGTTGAGCGGCGTGCCCTGCGGCAAATCGGCGCGCTTGATGCGCACATCAAGAACCTGCGCACCATATTGCCGCGCCTGTTCGTCAAGCTGGTCACGGATATTGGTCATCGCGGTGCCACGTTCCGGTGTCAGCAGACTGGCAAAGGTCCGCCGGCCCAATTCCTGGCGCAGAACCGAGGTGAGGATCTGGTTGAGCTGGTTTTCCAGCCGGTCTTCACTCCCGACGCGCTCCACGAACAGAACCGGATCGAAAATCCGGTAACGGGCATAGGCATCGACCTCCAGGCGCTGCTGATCGTTCGACAGCACGGTTTCGCTTTCCATGTCGAGATCCATGATCCGCCGGTCGACGAATTGCATCCGTTCCACCAACGGCAGGCGATACCATACGCCTGCGGTTTCCCCGAAATCGCTGTCAGGGAAGAACTGGTTGATCACCTCGACCGGTTCACCTGTGCGGATTTTCACCGCCTGATGGGTTTCGGGAACGATCACGATCGTGCTGAGCGCAGCCACGATGAGCACGGCGACGGCAAGTATGGATGCCTTATGGTTTTGCCAGATAGTGTCCATCTTACTGGCCTCCCTGCGGTGTCACGGTGAGCGAGGGCGCGCTTGCCGCGTTTTGCGAACGGCGGCGCACCTCCGGAAGTGGCAGATAGGGCGTTACGCCGCTTGGTTCGACAATGGTCTTGTCGGTGCCACGAAGCACCTGCTCCATGGTTTCGTAATACAGCCTGCGCTGCGTCACTTCCGGGGCGAGGCGGTATTGCGCGTAAATTTCGTTGAATTCAGCCGCAGAACCTTGCGCGCCCGCAAGCAATTGCTGTTCATAGCGGCGTGCCTGATTCAGCTCACGTTCGCGATCCTGACGTGCGGCAAGCACATCGTTAAAGGCCTCGATCACCTGTTCAGGTGCCTCGGTCCGGGCGATTTCCACACCTTGCACGGCAATTCCCGATCCATAGGAATCAAGAATGGATTGCATGCGCTGGCGCACGCGGGCTTCAACCTGCGCACGGCCCGCACCGGATAATACGCGGTCAAGATCGGTTTCGGCGATGGATTCGCGCATGGCCGATTCGGCCACTTCGCGCACCGTTTCATCAGGTTCGGCCAGCTGGAACTGATATTGCACGAGATCCGAAATGTTCCAGCGCACAAGATAGCTGAGATCGACAAGGTTCTGATCGCCCGTCAGGATCAGCTTTTCGCCGCCTGCACCGATTTCTTCCAGCCGGATTTCGCTCACATCCGTGATTTCCACCGTCTGGAGCGGCCATGGCAGCGTCAATTCGGTGCCTGGATCCATGGTGCGCGAATATTGTCCGCCCAGCCATGTGACGACGCCCTGTTCACGCGGCTGCACGAAATGGACCGACGTGGCGAAGAACCACACGGCAACGATCGCAACCATCGCGATGGGGAACCAGCTGCCGCCGCCGGGCCTTTCCGGGAAGCGCATATTTGGTCCGCCCGGGCCGCCGCGTCGGGGGCCCTCCGGACCACGATTGCGAAAAATGTCCTCAATATTGGCGGAGCGGCGTCCGCGATCGGAATCGCCCCCACCACCGGGAAGCCACGGGTTGCGCGGGCCGTCACCGCCGCTGGAGGATGGCGTGTCGCCATCGCTCCCACCGTCTCCGGGTCCATCGCCGGAGCCATTGCCCCCGTCACCACCGCCGCTTGCCGAAGGCTTGCCCCACGGGTTGCGCTTGCCAGCCATGGCCAACCCAATACTCTCGAAAAAACCGCCCAAACGTTCCATGCATCCTTCTATAGGAAGCCCATTCACAAAAAACAGGGGTTTGGTGCTGCAAAATTGCTGACCATTCAGGTCTGAGCCGCTAGCAATGCGCGCTATGAGCAGTGATGATGCAGTTAAACAGGCCGTCTTGCAGGCCATTCCGCCAGAACTTTCAGGCATGGTGCGATCTGTCAGCATGCGCGATGGCGTAGCGACGGTGATCGCCGATGCGGGCGGTCTGGGCCGTTCTGCCGCAGCGCAATTGCAGCGCGAGCTGGAAGAGGCGGCATCACCGGTGGCGGGTGTGAACGAAGTGCGTGTCGCGCTGATGGCTGACAAGGTGCAGCGCCAGATCGTGGCAATCGGATCGGGCAAGGGTGGGGTCGGCAAGTCCACTCTTACTGCCAATCTGGCCGTCGCGCTGGCAAAATCGGGACGCAAGGTGGGCGTGGTCGATGCAGATATTTACGGACCTTCGCAATCGGTCCTGCTCAACGCGGCAGACACCAAATTGCGCGCCGAGGGAAAGATGCTGATCCCGCATGAAAGCGAATATGGCGTGAAAATGGTGTCGATGGGTCAGCTGGTAGAGGCTGGCAAGGCTATCGCCTGGCGCGGCCCGATGGTTGGCAGCGCACTGGGCCAGTTGATGGAAGCGGACTGGGGCGAGACAGACCTGCTGCTGGTCGATTTGCCGCCGGGCACAGGCGATGTGCAGCTGACGATGTTGCAGAAATTCAAGCCAACAGGCGCGGTCGTGGTGTCCACGCCGCAGGACCTTGCACTTATCGATGCAACCCGCGCGATCGACCTGTTCCGCCAGGCGCAGGTGCCAATTGTTGGCATTGTCGAGAATATGTCTGGCTATCAATGTCCAAGCTGCGGTGAAGTGAGCGAGCCTTTCGGGCAGGGCGGGGCAGAGGCTGCCGCGACTGCTATCGAAGTGCCATTCCTTGGCCACGTGCCACTGGCAATGGAAATCCGCATTGCCAGTGATGATGGCAAGCCGCCTGCTGCCAGCGAAGGCGCGCTTGGCGCACCCTTTGCCGAAATTGCCGCGCAATTGCAGCAATGGCTGGGACAATCGGCAATGAACTACACCGGATGAGGGCGCAGCGATGAACGTATCGCGGCGCAATTTGCTGGCGGGCGCTGCGGCAGGTGGCGGGCTGGTTGTCGCATGGGCGCTTATGCCCCGCACATTCGACAGCCCGCTGGACCCCGCGCCCGGCGAAATCGCCTTTGGCGCCTGGCTCAAGATCGCTGACGACGGAGTGGTGAGTGTGGCCGTGCCGCAGCTGGAAATGGGGCAGGGCGTGACAACGCTTGTGCCGCAGGTCGTGGCGATGGAGCTGGGGGCGGACTGGCGGCAGGTTGCGGTGGAGCCAGTGCCGGTTGACGGGGCCTATGCCAATATTCCGCTTGCCGCGCACTGGGCACCCTTGTGGAAGCCGCTTGTTCCTTCCTTATCGGATGAGCCGGATGATCTGTTGCTGGAGCGCTGGGCGCAGGACAACCGCTTTACCGCAACCGCACAAGGCACTGCACTTGCCGCTTATGAAGGTGCCTGCCGCAAAGCCGCCGCTGCGGCGCGCGCGATGCTGGCGATGGCCGCGGCAGAGAGGTGGGATGTTGCGTGGGAACAGTGCCGCGCCGAAGACGGATTTATCTATCACGATGAAAACCGCGCCAGCTTCGCCGAACTTGTGATGGATGCGGCGCGCTTTTCCCCGCCCGATCCACCGCCGCTGCGGCCAGAGCCGCTCGCAGAACCTGCCATACCGATGGATGGCTATGCAATGCGCGAACGCTCCATCGCCTATCCGCGACTGGATCTGCCCTCGAAGGTCGATGGAAGTCATGTTTTTGCAGGCGATATTCGCCTTCCCGACATGATCCATGCAGCGATCCGTCATGGCCCGATGGACCGCGCTGAATTGCTTGATTTCGATCCGGGCCTCGCCCGGGACCTGCGTGGGCTCATCAAATTCGTACGCGGGAAGCGCTGGCTGGCGGCGCTTGCCGACAATTGGTGGGCCGCTGAAGAGGCCTTGCGCCGGATTGCCCCGCGCTTTGGCGTTTCCAGCCCGGTCGATAGCGAAAAAATGATCACCGCGCTCGATGATGCGGTTCATAGCGGCGCGGCGTTCGGCATAGAGACGCGCGGAATGGGTGATGCCGATTATACACCAGATTTCGCGCTGCGTTATGATGTCGCCCCCGCACTTCACGCGACGCTGGAAACAACCTGCGCCACCGCGCGGCTGACCGACGGCCTGCTGGAAATGTGGTTGCCTACGCAGACACCGGAGGCCGCACGCGAGGCGGCGGCGGGCGCGCTGGGTATCTCTTCTTCCAATGTCGTACTTTACCCGGTGTCGGCGGGCGGCAGTTTCGACCGGCGTCTGGACAATCAGGTCGCCATCGAAATTGCGTTGCTGGCGCGCGAGGCCGGCCGACCCGTACAGTTGACATGGTCGCGCTGGCAGGAACATGCAGCAAGCTATCCCCGCGCGCCCATAGCCGCATTGCTGGGGGCAGAACTGGGTCAGGAAGGCTCCATCGCCAAGCTGCGCGCGCGCATCGCCTGCCCGCCCACCATGCCTGAATTTGGCCGTCGCCTGTTCGGCAATTCGGTAAGCTGGGCAGCGATTGACGATGTTTCGGGGGAAGCGGACCCGATGGCGGTGGAAGGGCTTTCCCAGTCCTATGCCATCCCGCACATGGTGGTGCAGCATATCCCCGTGAAACTTGATCTGCCCACGGCGCGGATGCGCGGCGGAGCGCATGGCTACACCGCTTTTTTTCGCGAAAGCTTCCTCGATGAGATCGCCCTGCGGCATGATCGGGAGCCTTTGTCCTACCGCATCGCCATGCTGGGCGATGATGCGCCGATGGTTGAAGTGTTGCAGAGTGTCGCACGGCTGGCGCAATGGGATGGCGGGCGCGCCGGAAGCGGTCAGGGGTTGGCGTGTCACCGGATGGATATGGGCGGGGCCACAGGTCGCATTGCGGTGATTGCGCAGGCCGGTGCCGGCGAAGGCGGAGTGCGCGTGCGGCGCATGTTTGCATCGGTGGATATCGGCCGGGTGGTCAATCGCGATATCGCCTTGCAGCAGATCGAAGGCGGGCTGATCTATGGCCTTGGCCTCGCATTGGGCAGCGCGACCGAATATGCTGACGGCCTGCCCACGCACCAGCGGCTCGCCGCGCTGGCACTGCCGACGCTGGCGGATTGTCCGCAGATCACCGTCGAATTGATAGAGCGGTCAGGCGATCCCTTCGATCCGGGTGAAATCGGCGTGCCGGCCGTCGCCCCCGCTGTCGCCAATGCCTTTTTCAGTGCAACGGGGCTTCGCCTTCGTCGCCTGCCGCTGCTATCGGCAATGGTATGACAGATGCATTTTCCGGTACCGACCAGCAATTGCCCGCTGATCATATTACGGTGAAGAGTGGCCGCGTGGGCCTGCTGCTTGTAAATCTCGGCACACCCGAAGCGCCTGAGAAAGGCGCAGTCCGCCGTTATCTGGGTGAGTTTTTATCGGACAAGCGGGTGATCGAAATACCGTCACTTCTCTGGCAACCGATCCTGCGCGGTATCATCCTCAACACGCGGCCCGCCAAAAGCGCGGCGGCCTATCGCAAAGTGTGGAGCGAGAGGGGTTCTCCGCTGGCAGCGATTACAGCGCAGCAGGCGGAGCTGCTGCAGCCCCGGCTGGGCGATGGCGTGATGGTGGAATGGGCCATGCGTTATGGCAACCCATCCATTCCTGCCAGGCTGGAGGCGCTCAAGCAGGCTGGTTGCGACCGCATTCTGCTGGCTCCGCTCTATCCGCAATATTGCGGCGCGACCTCTGCCACTGTGGTGGACAAGGCAGGTGAATGGCTGGGTGACAAGCGGTGGCAGCCCGCCATGCGCACTCTGCCACCCTATTATGACGACCCGGCCTATATCAGCGCGCTGGCGAAGGACATTGGCGGACAATTGGATACGCTGGAATTTACGCCCGAGGTGCTGCTGCTGAGCTTTCACGGCATGCCGCAGCGCACACTTGAACTGGGCGATCCCTACCATTGCCATTGCCAGAAAACCGCGCGCCTGCTCGAAACCGCATTGGCGCGGTCCGATATCCGCATGCGAGCCACCTTCCAGAGCCGCTTTGGCCGTGCCAAGTGGCTGGAACCTGCGACTGACGCAGTGCTGGCAGAGGAGGCTGCAAAGGGCACAAGACGCCTCGCCATTGCCGCGCCGGGATTTTCCGCTGACTGCCTCGAAACGCTGGAGGAGCTGGCGATTCAGGGCAGAGAGCAGTTCGAGGCGGCAGGCGGCAAACAATTTGCCGCGCTGGAATGCCTCAATGCGCGCGAACCGGGCATGGCCATGCTTGAGGCCATTATGCGGCGTGAACTAGCGGGCTGGCTGTGATCTTCTGATACCGTTGCGATGACGAATTATCTCATTCTTTTCGCAGTGATTTTCGGGATAAATCTGCTACCGGCCTTTGGGCCGCCCACCTGGTCGATCATCGTCCTGTTCGGCCTTAATTCCGATTTGCCACTGGTCGGGATCGTAGTGACAGGCGCGCTGGCGGCAGCTTTGGGCCGCTTCACGCTGGCGCATGGCTTCAGGCTCTTGGCCAAATATGTATCGCAAAAGACGCGGCGCAATCTGGCCGCTGTGCGTGAAGCCATCATGTCACGCAAGCGCCACGGCATAGCCGGCCTCGCGCTATTCGCGGTTTCTCCGCTTCCGTCCGCCCAGCTGTTTGCAGCGGTTGGATTGGCCGGGGTCCCGCTGGCCGCGTTTACCGTGGCCTTCTTCAGTGGGCGGCTTGTGTCCTACACCATCTATGCAGGGTCGGCGGCCCTGATCGAACATTCGAGCACTGGCGATGCTTTTCGAGAGTCATTTTCCAGCCCGGTGGGGATTGCCGTCCAAATCCTGTTGCTGGGAGCGCTGGTCGCCATGATGCGGATAAATTGGGAAAAGGTGCTGGGACCGGCGACGGAATATCGCGATCAGCCTTAGCCAGGGCATTAAACGCGTAAATTCAGAAATCGATGGCGATGCCCTTGTGCACCCAATCACCATAACGCGTCGGGCTGAGTTCCTCATCCACCCCGCATTTTTCCGGCGCAGGTGGCGGATCATTGGTCCAATGGGCGGGCTTGTTGAAGCCTTCGGGCCGTCTGGTCGCGCGTTTTGTCATGCCTGTAACATGGGCGCTCTGGCGCTGGCGTGCAACTGGCCCTAGGGGCAGGGCGATGGAAACGGTCCCCGGAAGTGGTGCGCGCAAGGCCGCGCTCAAGATGCTCGATGCGGTGCTGCGTCGTGGCGAAACGATGGAACAGGCGGGCGGTGCGGCCAATGGTCTGCCCAATTTTGCCGATCGCGCATTGGCTCGCGCTATCGCAGGGGAAGTGTTGCGCTGGCTGGTCGATCTCGATGCGCTGATTGATTCTGCCACGGCCAAACCATTGCCCGAAGATGCCAAGGCGCGCATGGTGCTGCGCATGATGCTGGCCCAATGGCTGCGGCTGGACACCCCGCCGCATGCCGTGGTGGCAACCGCGCTGCCGCTGCTGGCAGGTGGGCCAAAGCGGCTTGCGCATGGCGTATTTGCAACGCTGACGCGTGGAGAGGCCAGGCTGCCACATATACCGACCCTGCCGCCTGAAGTGGCGGCACGTTGGGGCGAACGGGCCGAACCGATTGCAGCGGGAATTGGCCAGCCGCCGCCGCTGGATCTTACGCTTAGATCGGATGGCACGGCCGATGTTCCAGAAGGCGAAAGCCTTGCCTTGCTGCATCGCCGCCTGCCGCGCGGAACAGCGGTGGAGAATTTGCCGGGGTTCGAAAAGGGCGCATGGTGGGTGCAGGACCTAGCCGCATCGCTGCCCGCGCGCCTGCTGGGACAGGGCGCGGGCAGGCGCGCACTGGATTTGTGTGCCGCGCCGGGCGGCAAGACGCTGCAACTCGCCAGCGCCGGTTGGCAGGTGACCGCGCTTGACAATTCCTCGCGCAGGCTGGAGCGGCTGCGACAAAATCTGGCGCGCACCGGATTGTCTGCCGACATTGTGGAAGCCGATGCAATGGGGTGGGAGCCGGATGGTCTGTTCGATGCAATTCTGCTCGACGCACCGTGCACGGCCACAGGCACGTGTCGCCGCAATCCGGATGTGATCCATCGCATCGGGCCGCGCCAGATCGAAGCGATGGCCGTCCTTCAGGGGCAATTGCTGGAACGGGCTGCAAACTGGATCGCGCCGGGGGGCACGCTTGTTTACGCCACCTGCTCCCTGGAACGGGAAGAGGGCGAGGACATTGCTTCTGCCTGCGATTTGACAGCCGATCCGTTAAGCGCGGAAGAGCTTCCTGCCGGCATCGTCCCGACGCCTGAAGGCTGGGTCCGCACCGATCCCGGCATATTGGCTGAACATGGTGGAATGGACGGCTTTTTCATCGCACGATGGCGCGGCTGAAAACCGGCCAGGGGTTGATGGCCCTGGTTAACGCGGTTTCTGTATGCGCCCTCGGGTGCATTGCAAGGCAGAGGCTGACCGCGCGCGAACACGGCTATAACCTCAAGTTCACTTGATCCTGTTAACTTATGGCAGGAACGCCACTGCAGACTGCGCCGGGCCTTAAGACTTTACCTTGCCAGCAAAGCTCTTGCGCAGCTTCATCAATTTGGGTGGTATCAATGCCATGCAATAGGGGTTTCGCTGGCCTTCGCCCTCCCAATATTCCTGGTGGTAGTCTTCAGCCGGATACCACGTGGCCGGGCCTTCGATAGTGGTCACAGCTTCGCCATCATGGCTTTCATTCCAGCGCGCTATGGCTGCTTCGGCTTCAGCGCGTTGGCTATCGTCCAGCGGGAAGATCGCGCTGCGATATTGGGTGCCGACATCATTGCCCTGACGGTTGAGCTGACTGGGATCATGCGTGCCCATGAACATGTCAAATATTTCCGACAGGCTGACCTGATCAGGATCGAAAGTGACCTTAACCGCCTCGGCATGACCGGTGCTGCCAGAGCATACAGCCTTATAAGTCGGGTTTTCTACAGAACCGCCGATATAGCCGCTTTCCACAGCATCCACGCCGATCACGTCCTTGAACACAGCCTCGGTGCACCAAAAGCAGCCACCGGCCACAATCACAGTCTCGCTCATCGCTTTAATCTCCTTTGACTTGCAAGATGGGGAGGCGGGCATCGCTTGTCATCCTCACGCCGCTGTATAGTGAAGATGCACAGGCACATATCGGGAGACAATTCATGCGCCCTACACATTTTTTCGCCGCCACTTTTCTTGCCGCCGCCACTTGCGCGATGGCTGCCCCTGCCGCAGCGCAGGATAATCCTGCACCTTCACTGGAAACCGTGCTGGCCGCCGAAGTGCGCACCGATGAAAGCTCACGCGATCAATATCGCCGCCCTGCCGAAACGCTCGCCTTCTTTCAGGTGGAGTCCGATATGAATGTGGTGGAATATGGGCCGGGCGGCGGGTGGTACAGCCGCGTTCTGCTCCCGTGGATTGCGCCTTCGGGAAAATATATGGCAATGCGGGGTGACAGCAGCACGCTCTCCTTTTCCAGTCGCGCAGCACAGGTGCGTACGATGGGCTGGCCAGAGGCATTTCCTGCCGCAATCACTGAAAACCTAGCTCAGAGCGCCGGCGATGTAACCGCTTTTGAAAGTGATGAAATACCCGATGGCGTCGCAGGCACGGTGGACCGTGTGCTGGTTATCCGTTCCCTGCATTCCCTTCTCGGCAGCAATGTTGCCGATGGGGAATTGCGCATTATCCGTTCGCTGCTGAAGGATGACGGGATGGTCGGCGTGGTGCAGCACCGCGCACCCGAAACAGCTAGTTTCGAACACGGCAACGGGTCGCGCGGTTATTTACGCCAATCGGATGTGGTACGCCTGTTCGAGCTCCACGGCTTTGAACTGGTTGAGGCATCGGAACTGAACGCCAATCCGGATGATACTGCGAATTGGGAGGCGGGTGTGTGGACATTGCCGCCGGTACTGCGTTTGGGAGAACAGGACCGCGATCGCTATCTCGGCATTGGTGAAAGCGATCGTATGACCTTGCTGTTTCGCAAGCGCGATTGACAAATGAAGGTGGCGATGCTCCAAATGAGATATTATTACATTAGGAGCATCGCTATGAATTATAAAATCTTTTTATGCACCGCATCGGCGCTTCTGCTGTCTGCTTGCTCAGACACGGTCCATGATCCGCGCGGGGTGGAGAAGAACGAAACGCTGCTTTCGGTCAGTGCCAGTGGCGAAGCCGATATGCGCCCTGATGAGGCGCGCTTTCAGGCAGGCGTGCAAAATTGGGCTGGCAATGCGCAGGCCGCTTCTGAACAAACGCAAACCGAAATTGCAGATATCGTTGCGGCTTTGCGCGCGCTGGAAATTGCCGAAGACGACATCCAGACTAGCGCTGTCAATGTTCAGCGCATTGATTATGGCGACCGGCGCGGGCAATATCAGGCGTCCAACACGCTCAGCGTGCGCGTGCGCAATGTTGAACAGGCCGGCGCTGCGGTGACGGCGGTGACAGAGGTCGGCGCAAATATCGTGTCAGGTCCGGACTTGCGCCTCTCCGATCCCGAAGCCGCTGCCAATGCGGCCTATGGCAATGCCTATAAAAATGCCTTTGCGCGGGCTGAAGCCTATGCCGAGGCAGCGGGAATGGATGTCAGCCGCGTGCTCTATATTCGCGATGCGGGCGGCTCACAGGGAAGCTATTATCTGCGCGGTGCCACGCAAATCAGCGAAGCATTTGCCAATAACCCGCCACCACCTGTCGCGCCGCCACCGCCGCAAAGCAAGATGGTGTACCCTGAAGAAGGTATATCGCAAGGCACCATCATGCCGGGTCAGACGACCAGCGCAGTGAGCGTGCAAGTGGACTTCGCGCTCACTGAACAGTAACGCAGCGCCATGACCACGCTGACTGTTGCCGCCCTGCAAACCGACCTTTCTCATGAGGACGAGGCCACCAATATCGCGGCCATATCCGCACTTGTGGAAGAGGCTGCGGGAAAGGGCGCGCAGGTTATCTTGCCGCCCGAGCTGTTCTCCGGCCCCTATTTTTGCCGCGAGGAGAAGGACATGTTCTTCGCGCTTGCCCGCCCTGTTGCAGAACATCCCTCAGTCATCGCCATGCAGGCGCTGGCAAAACAGCTCAACGTCGCCATTCCGACCAGCTTTTTCGAACGTGACGGACACCATTATTACAATACGCTCGCCATGATCGGGCCTGATGGCGCAGTGATGGGCACCTATCGCAAAAGCCACATTCCCGATGGGCCGGGCTATGAAGAAAAATTCTATTTCCGTCCCGGCAATGATGGCTTCAAAGTGTGGGACATCTTTGGCGCGCGCATCGGCATCGGCATTTGCTGGGATCAATGGTATCCCGAAACCGCCCGTGTGCTGGCGTTAAAGGGTGCTCAGGTGCTGTTCTACCCCACTGCAATCGGCAGCGAACCCAAGGATGCGGACATGGACACAAGCCGAATGTGGCGCCGCGCCATGATAGGCCATGCCGTCTCCAATTGCATGCCCGTTGTCGCCGCCAACCGCATCGGGCACGAAGGATCGCAGGACGCGGGCAATACATTCTATGGGCACAGCTTCATCGCTGATGAATGGGGTGATATGCTGGCGGAATTCGGCGCGCAGGAAACCGGAGTGCTGGTGGCTGAGCTGGATCTCGCTGCCGCTCGCCAACACCGCGCCAGTTGGGGCTTCTTCCGCGATCGTCGGCCGCAGTTATACGGACGCATCGCTGAAGATATATGAGCGAGGGCCCGAGGTGGGCAAACATGGCTACATCATCGCACTGGGCAGCAACCAGAGGCATCCGGGCTACGGAAGGCCCCCGCAAATCCTGCGCGCTGCCGCAATTGTGATTGCTGAGCAGATAGGCGAGGTGCGCGCTTTATCTCCGGTCATCACCAGCGCCCCTGTCGGCCCGTCACAGCGGCGCTATGCCAATGGTGCGCTTGTGCTGGAAACCGATCTGGCACCTCTGGATTTATTAGCCGGCCTCCATGTAATCGAAGCACATTTCGGAAGAAAGCGGCGCGGGCAGCCGTGGCGTTCCCGACCGCTTGATTGCGATATCGTGCTGTGGAGCGGCGGCATATACGCCGCGCCCGATCTGGCCATCCCACACCCGCAGTTTCGCACACGGGACTTTGTGCTCGGCCCTGCCGCCGCCATCGCGCCTTGTTGGCGAGATCCGCTTACCGGGCTGACGATACGTCAGCTGGCATGTCGGCTGGCGAAACCACAGGGGGTGGACAGGTGATGAATTTCCAACAGCATGAACCTAATTATGGCGCTAACCCACCTTGACCGGTCCACGCCCTGTCCCTAGGTGATCGCGCGGACACAGTCCGCACCCAATGGGGGCCCTTAGCTCAGTCGGTAGAGCAACTGACTTTTAATCAGTAGGTCGCTGGTTCGAACCCAGCAGGGCTCACCATTTTGTGCTTGGATCTGCCATGTCTTCTTGGAACTTGCGAACGGGTGGTCGATGACCTGCTCTGATCAGGGCGTTTCCGGTGGCTGGTCCTCTTCTTCCAGCACGGCGACCATCGGAGTCGTGCGCGGATGCGCGCGGAAGCTTTGCTGGTCCTCTTCTGGCACGGGCGCGCTATTCGCCATGCGCCAGAGGCTGAAGCCCAGGGCGATTAAGGCGATGGCGCCTATGGCGGCGAACAGGCCGCCGGGTCCGATCAGCATCATGCCAAGCGACCCTGTCAGCGGGCCTGCCACTGCGCCAACCGAATAGGCGAGGACAAGACCGCCGCTGGCACCCACGCGGTGGTCATCCTCCAGATGATCATTCGTATGGGCCACACACAGGGGGTAGAGTGTAAAAGCGAAGCCTCCGAACAGCCCGCCCAGAACGATGGTTGCAGCTGAATTACCGGCCACGAGATACATGCCTGCGCTTAACGCCACCACGCCTGCAAAACAGCCCAGGATGACCTTGCGGCGATCAACTCTGTCGGACAGCAGGCCCAGCGGCCATTGCAGCGCCACGCCGCCTGCAATCACCACGAAGGTGAACAGCGCCACCAGTGCCACATCCATGCCGGTTCGGCTGACATAGACCGCGCCCAGCGCATAGAAAGCGCCCAGCATCGCCCCTGTCGCTACCGTGCCGACGATCCCCAGCGGGGAAGCCTGATAGAGTTTTCGGGCAGAAAAGGGAGCCAGCGGCTCCTGCTCCGGCTGATCCATGTAGGTTAGCACCACGGGCAAGGTCGCCAGCGACAGCAGGATGGCCGAAAGCATGAATGGCAATGATGGAGAATTGTCAGCCAGATTGAGAAGGAATTGCCCGCCAGCCTGCCCACTATATAAAACGACCATATAGGATGCGAGAATAGCGCTGCGGCTGGCAGGACTGGCCTTTTTGTTGAGCCAGCTTTCAAGGCATACGAACACGCCCGACATGACAAAGCCATCCACAAAGCGCAGCGCCACCCACATGGGAGCATAAAGCGTCAGCGCATAGGTGAGACTGCTGGCAGAAAACAGCGTTACGAAAGCGGCAAAAGAGCGGATATGCCCAACCCGCGCAAGCAGGCGCGGCACCCGCAGCGAACCCGCAATCAGTCCGGCGAAATAGGCAGTGGCGACGATGCCGATGGTAATGGCGCTGGCGCCATCCTGTTCAAGCCTGATGGCGATCAGCGTCGACAGGAAACCGCTGCCGGCCATGATCATGAAAATCGCCAGCAGCAGTGAACGGACAGGCAGGACATGGGTGAGCATTATGCCGGCCCCATGCGATATCGGCTCGTCGGTTGCAAACCCTGACTGCATGCTGTTGCCGTTGCGGCAGTTGAACTGCCCGGGCCTACCGCTCCTGCAAGGATTGACGCGTGGTTTTGAGGAGCGGCTTGGTGAGATATTCCCAGACCGTCTGTGATCCGGTGAGGATTTCTGCCGTTGCTGTCATGCCCGGTTGCAGATCAATCGCGCCTCCGCCCTCGCGCGGGCGCATGGTGGCGGTATCGACTTCCAGATTGACGCGATAATAGGTGTTGACTGTCTTGTCGTCGCGCTCCTCTGACAGGGTATCAGGGCTGATGAAAACGACTTCACCATCGCCGGAACCATAAACCGCATTGTCAAAGGCATCGAAATTGACGCGTGCGCGCTGGCCGATCTGGACGAACGCGATATCGCGTGGCGGCACCTGCGCTTCGACGATCAGGCGTTCACCCGTCGGCACTATTTGCAACACCTCGTCGCCGGGCGCCAACACGCCGCCGACTGTGGTGAAGCGCACGTTTTTCACAATCCCGTCGGTCGGCGCCACGAGCGAGGCGGAGCGCAGGCTGTCATCACGCTGGGTCAACTGCTGGCGGGCAGCAACCAGATCTTCTTCTGTCTGGGCAAACTCTGTCTGCAAATCGCGGACATATTGCGCCTGGATGTTCGAGATGCGCCCTTGGGTTTCGACGATAGATCGCTCCATGCCGATAATCTCTGCGCCCGCCACGTCCCCTGTTTCGACCAGCGGCAGATTGAGATCGAGCTCCTGCTGCTGCAATTGAGCCATGTCGCGCAAGGCGCGCAATTCGGCCGCATGGGCAATCTGGCGACGGCGGAACAATTGGCGCTGGTTGGCGGTAAATTCAGGGAAGCCGGCAAGGCTTGCGGGGAAGCGAAGCTCCTTGTCGAACAATTCGGCATCGATGCGCGCCATCCGGCTTTCCAGCGCGGCCACACGCGCGCGCGCTTCATCCACGCCGGCGGCAAGTTGCACAGTGTCAAGCTCGACCAGCAATTGCCCCTGCCGCACCATATCGCCTTCGCGCACATTGATGGCGCTGATTGCGCCGCCACCCTCGCTCTGCACGATCTGGACGCGGGCGAAGGGCACCACGCGGCCCGGTGCGCGGGTCACCTGGTCAAGCTCGGCCCATTGCGCCCAGCCAATGAATGCCAGCAGCGTAATGGCGATGACGATAATGATCCAGTGCGCGGGCCGCAGAGCCTTCCTCACGATATCTTACCGCCCGCCCTGGATGTTGTCACAGTGCCTTCAGGCGATGACCTTGCGCCACCCGACCTGGGGGGCAAAAGCTCACGCAGCACATCCTGCGTTGGCCCATCGCGCACGATCTTGCCGTTCGCCATGGCGATGACGCGGGTAAAACGCGGGAGCAATTGCAGCTTGTGTGTCACTATCACCATGATGTTATCATCAGCCAACGCATCGTCTATCGCCTGCAGTGCGGCTGTTTCGGTGGCCTGATCAAGCGACGATGTAGGTTCGTCGAGTAGCCAGATATCGGGCCGTGCAAGCAGCAGGCGGTTAATGCCGACAAGACTTCGCTGGCCACCGGAAAGGCCACGCCCGCCTTCTTGTATCTGCAAGGCCAGCCCTTCGGATCGCGCAGCGATCACGGTGTCGAGCCTTGTGCTGCGCGCGACCTCCATAATGTCCTCATCCCCGACATCGCCGAGGCCCATTGCCAGATTGTCGCGCAGTGTGCCGTTCACCAGCCGGGCATCCTGTGCGACATAACCAATGTGGCGGCGCGCTACATCTTCGGCCACCTGTCCAAGATCCAGCCCGCCCAGCAAGACGGTGCCATGCTGCGGTGAATAAAGACCAGAAAGCAGTTTGAGGAGCGTTGATTTGCCCGAGCCGATGCCCCCCACAACCGCGATTTTTTCACCCGGAGAAATCTGGAGAGTTTCGATTTCCGCGGCGTGCCACTGCGTTGCGGGATAGGCGAAGACCGCATCTCTGATGGCATAAGCGCCAGAAAGCGTGTCAGGGCGCAAGGCACCTGCGCTGGTGGCCGGATCAAGCGGCAGTTTCAATATACCATCAAGCGCCTGCAAGGAACTGCGCGCATAACCCCATTGCACGATGAGATTGGGCAATTGGGCCACCAGCGGCCCGTTGATGCGTCCGGCAATAATGGAACAGGCCAGCAACGCGCCGGTGGTGATCTGGCCATTGGCTGCAAGATATGCGCCCCAGCCCATGATTGCGACATAGGCCGCCTGTTGCAAGGTTGAAAACAGTGATGAGGCGATGGCAGATGCCCGCTTCACGGGGTCCTCGTAATGGTGAATTTCTCGGACCAGCCTGTTCCACCGGCCCATCATGAACCAGCCTCCGCGATTGGCCTTCACCGTTTCTGTAGCATCGAGCGATTCGACCAGCATGCCATTTTTACGATTGCCGCTTACCTGAGCGCGATCGGTACCTTTCCTAATGATGCGTGACAGGATCATCGCGAAGATAATCGCCAGCGGCAGGCTGATGATTGGAACCAGCGCCAGCTTTCCGCCGATCATGGCAATAACTGCGATGAACAGGAGCGCGAAAGGCAGGTCCGCGAGCATGAAGAGCGATCCCGAAGACAGGACCTGCCGGATTTGTTCCTGCCCGCGCAATTGCGCTGCCATTGTGCCGATGCCGGGCGGCCGCGCTTCTAGCCGGATGGCCTGTGCGCGGGCAAAAAAGAACTCGCTCACTTCGGCGTCGATATCCTGTGCTTCACGCTCGATCAGAAGCGCACGCAGACTGCGCAGGCAAAGATCCAGCGTCAGCGCAAAGGCCACGCCTGCGGTCAGCACGAACAGCGTATCGAAACTGGCCAGCGGAATAACCCGGTCATAAAGCTGCATTGAATAAAGCGATGTCGCCAGCGTCAGGAGATTGGCAAAGACAGTGGCGATGCCGGCCATGATCAATGGCTGTTTGCGCCGCTTGATCGCCCGCCAGAACACAGAGATCGCCCTGTCGGCATCGCTCGACAGGGGATCGGGCAGGTCGATCGTGAAGAAATGCAGGTCTTCATGATAGGGCAGGCTGGCGCGCTCTCCCACCAGGGCCATGTTTTCGCTGTCATCCCATTGCTGCACAACCGCCCAGCCGCTGCCAGGATCATGGGCGAGAAGCGGGAATTGGTCAGGTCGCGGGCGTCCGTTGACGCGCCGTGCCGGTTCCCAGCCAAGGGCTGCCACCATGCCGGGCAGTTCGTCTACCCCTTCGGCTAATTCCATTTCGCGTAATTCAGCATTCCATTGTGGCGCCAGCGGTTTGCCCGTTGCACGCGCGAAATTTGCCATTGCGCGTTCAATATCGGCCCCGTTCACTGCAGCGCTCCCTGCGACCCGAATGGCCGCCAGCGACAGGTTAGCGCGAGAATTCGTGCCGTGCCCTGGGCGGCAGCAACGCGTGCATCCATTTCGGAAAGGCGTGCGCTGGTTGCCTCGCGCGTGGCATTCATCACGTCAAGCCAGCTGCGCCTGCCCGCAATGAACTGGCGCCGGTAGCTTTCTATAATCTGCGCTGCGGTATCTGCTGCCATGACCCCCGCCTCGACCCGCGCCCGCGAAGCACGCACGAGGACATAATCGCGGCGCAATTGTTCGCGCAATTGCCGTTCTGCATCGCCAAATTCGGCGAGGGCGCGCTGGATGCGGGCCTTGGATGTGTCGATGGCGGTGAATTGCGAAAGCCCATTGCCCATCTGTGCTCGCAAAACGATGGCGGCGCGCGCGCCGGTAATTTCGTTCTGCGATAATTGCAGAAGAAGCTGCGGCCATAATTGGGAGCGGGCGATGTCCTTGTCCGCCTCTGCCACGTCGATCAGATCGGTAAGCGCGGCGAGACTGGGGCTGCAGGCAAGCGCCTCTGCCAACGCGAGCTCTTCAGTAGGAAGATTATCAGCCACGCTCGACGGCGGCAATACTGGCTCTATCGCCACCCCGCCTGTCAGTTCCAGCAGGCGGACACGGGCGCTGCTGCGCCCCTCATCTGCAAGTGCGCGTTCCAGTTCGACCTGTGCGGTGCGCGATCGGCCTAGCGTAAGATCGGCGGCTGGCGAGACTTGCTGTTCGACCCGCCTGCCGATGGAGCCGAGCAACGTACCATGTTCTTCAAGGCTCGCGTCGATGACTGCAAAACGTTCATGAGAGCGCACGAGATCGTAATATGCCTCCACCACCCGCAAAACGATATTGCGCTGCGCTTCGGTGACGCGGTCTTCGCCAGCGCGCAAAGTTGATCGGGCACGGTTGATCTGCCCGCTGATGCGCCCGCCGGTCCAGACCGGCTGTTCAAGGATGGCATTGAGTGCCAGCCCGTCCTGATCGGCAAAGGATGATCCCTCGGTTGCGGCCAGAGCTTCTACCGAGAGGCTGGGATAGCGCAGCCAACGGGCGCCGCGATATTCGGACCCGAGCGCCTCCGCCTCCGCCTCGGATGCATCGACTAGCGGATGCGTTGCAGCGGCAAGCGCGGCCGCAAGATCGAGCGGATCGGGGATCGCGACAGGCGATGGTGCACGCGCAAGCTCGGCTGCGATTGCCGGCGGTCCATAGGTCTGCGCGGCGTTTACGGCCGGTTCTTGTCCACCTTTTCCCTCCTTAACGCTATTGGCAGGTGTGATTTGCGCGGACACGCTGCTGGCGGTCAGAATCAGACAGGCATAAGGGACGGTACGAAGAAACACGCGCATGATAGATCGTGCTGTATAAGGGCAAGGAGCGCAAGGCCCACCGTTTTTGCTCGTAACTATCGCGTTTATTTGCAAGTTTAACCCCAGACAATGTTCAGGAAACGCTTATTAGAGCCACCTACTGCCCCTATCTCGGGGCCATACTCTTCATTTGGCGAGAACACCTCAGTAAAGTTTCGGGGCTGGATTTGATCTACGGCACGTGGCAACCGTCGCAAAACCCACGCGACCATTGCAGGCAGCGGGAATAGGAAGATCATTGATTAAGCGGTTAAAATCCATAAGCCCTCTGTTCGTGGGTGTCGTTCTTCTGCCTACCATCCTTGCGGCGGTATATTTTGGCGTCTTTGCTGAAGACGTTTATGTATCGGAATCGCGGATCATCGTGCGCAGCCCGAGCAAGCCCAACGCATCGCCGCTGGGTTCAGTCATCGGCTCTAGCGCTTTGACGGGGGCCACTGAAGAAAGCGACGCGGTCAGCGAATTCCTCGAATCGCGCGACGCGCTGACACAGATCAACGAAGATGGCTATGTGCGCGCAGCCTATGGCACGCCTGACATCTTTTTCCTCGATCGCTTCGGCGGGCTTGGCAATGATAGTTTTGAAAAGCTGTATGAATATTTCGGCGACAAGGTCGGTATCGAAGAAGGTTCAAGCATATTGGTGCTGCGCCTGCGGGTAGAAGCCTTCGAACCGGGCGAGGCGCAGGAAATCAATGAACGGCTGTTGCAAGCTTCGGAAACGCTGGTGAACGGTCTTTCTGAAAGGGCGCGTACCGATGCCCTGCGCTTTTCCGAGCAGGAAGTTGCTTCGGCCCGCGAAGATGCGCGCTCCGCTTCGCTCGCTCTGGCGAATTTCCGCGATCAGGAGGGCGTAGTCGATCCCGAGATTCAGGCCAGCATAGGCCTGCAGATGGTTGCCCAGTTGCAGGATGAACTGATCGCCGCACGTACGCGGCTCCAGCAGATGCGCACATATACGCCGCAGGCATCGCAAATCCCGTTCCTGCAAACACAGGTGCGTGAACTGGAGCAGGAAATTGCGGAACAGACCGCGAGCATTTCGGGCGGTCGCGGGTCCTTGTCTTCCAATACCGCGCGTTATCAGGAATTGCTGCTGGCATCGGAACTGGCCGACCAGCAGTTGGGCATCGTCCTGGCCACCGCGCAGGAAGCCGAAGCCGATGCGCGACGCAAGCAGGCCTATGTTGACCGCATTTCAGACCCCTCTCTACCCGATTATGCGACCTATCCGCGCCGACTGCGCAGCATTATTGCAGCGTTCGTTCTGGGCCTGTTGACCTGGGGCATTCTGTCGATGTTGATCACTGGCATCAAGGAACATCGCGACTGATGCCCGGTTCGGTCCGCCACGAAGGTTCCTTACTCGACAGCCTGCGCCTCAACCAGCGGATTATCGGTGCATTGCTGGTGCGCGAAATGCTCACCCGCTATGGCCGTCACAACATCGGTTTCCTGTGGCTTTTTGTGGAGCCGATGCTTTTCACGCTGGGCGTTACCGCGTTGTGGACGGCGACCAAATCGGCTCACGGAAGTGAGTTGCCGATCACGGCATTTGCTCTGACAGGCTATTCCAGCGTGCTCTTGTGGCGCAATATGCCCGGGCGCAGCATTGGTGCCTTATGGGCCAATCTGTCGTTGATGTATCATCGCAATATCAAGGTGCTGGATATCTATCTGGCGCGGTTGCTGCTGGAATTTGGCGGCGCGACGATTTCATTCGCAGTGCTGGGCGTGGTGTTCATGGCTATGGGGATATTGGAGCCTCCCGAAGATTTCCTTCAGATCGCCGGTGGCTGGTTGCTTCTCGCATGGTTTGGCGCGGCCCTTGCCATTTTCCTCGGCGCAATTTCGCATCACAGCGAGCTGGTCGACAAGCTGTGGCATCCGTTTTCCTATCTCCTGTTCCCGCTTTCGGGTGCTGCTTTCATGGTCGATGCCTTGCCGAAGGTCGCCCAGGATTTCGTGTTGTATATACCGACAGTGCATGGCGTCGAATATGTCCGCGAAGGCTGGTTCGGATCCTTGGCGCGCGCGCATTATGACCTCGCCTATCTTATCAGCTGCAATCTTGTCCTGTCAGTTGCTGCGCTGATTGCCGTGCGCTGGATCGGGCGGCGGGTGGTGCCTGAATGATCCGCGTACGCGACCTGAACAAATCCTATCCGACGCGCTTTGGTACCAAGACCGTTCTCGATGGCGTGAACTTCGAACTCGCCATGGGAGAGCGGTTGGGCATTCTTGGCCGGAACGGCGCCGGGAAATCCACGATGATCCGGCTGGTCAGCGGGGCTGAACGCCCTACATCGGGCGTTATAGAGCGCGATATGTCTGTCAGCTGGCCACTGGCTTTTGGCGGTGCATTTCAGCCGCAGCTTACCGGCGTTGACAACATACGCTTTATAACTTCGATCTATAATCAGGATTTTGACCGTAACCTCGAGTTTGTCGAGGATTTTGCCGAGCTTGGCCCCTATTTGCGCGAACCGGTGCGCAGTTATTCGTCGGGCATGCGGGCGCGGTTGGCCTTTGCCATATCAATGATCATCGAATTTGATTGCTTCCTGATCGACGAAATCGGTGCAGTCGGCGATGCCCGCTTCCATGATCGCTGCAATCACGAATTGTTCGAAGTGCGCGGCGATCGGGCGATGATTATCATATCCCATGATGCTGGATATGTTCGCGATCATTGTAATAGATGGGCGATTCTGCACGATACCAAGCTGACTCATTTCGATGATTTCGAAGAGGCCTATGGTGTTTATAAGGAATTGATCGGCGCGGAAATGCGGGCCAAGCCGGTTAGTATTGCCTATACCAATCGTGCGCGCATGATCGAATCTTCACAGAGGGCCGCGCTGACGGATGAGCGGTTCCGCATACATGTCCAGCAGGGTGATTGGGCGCGTGATCAGCGCGATTGGAAAAAGGCGCAGCGCGAATATGCCGATGCCCTTGCGCTTTATCCCTATCAACGCAGCTATTGGACCCAGCATGCCCATGCTGCGAAGGAGCAGGATCTCCATCCGCTGGCGGAAATATCCTACCGCACTGCGGCCGCGCTGGGCGAACCGCTGGCTGATTTGGAAGATCATGCCGCATTCGTAATTGCGCAGCAGGGCGATGCTGACATTGCGCCGCCACCGCGAACGTCCTTGCCCGGAATGGCGGCGGTCCAGCCGCCGGCGCGTGCTGATTACGAACTGATGGCATGGCTATTCCAATCGGAAGATGATCCACAAGCGGAGGACATCCTGTCCGCCTTGCGCGATCATGCGAGCTGTGACGAAATGGCCGCCGCGCTGATAGACTCTGCATCCTTCGCAGCTGTCACGTGGGGCGGTGTCGCAGACGTGGAAACTACCCTGTTAAAAACCGCGGGATGCCTTTTTGGAGAGAATCTTTCGCACACGGCGCGCGAGCGTCTGACGGACGAAATAACGCCCGGTGATGACGTAATCGCGTCTCTCGCAAAGGCGGGCGCTTTTGCGCAATGGCCACGCGTTCGCAATGCATTGAACAAGCATTACCCCCAATTGCACGATCAATCGCGTGAACGGATGCATTGATTTAAATGCCTGCAAAACAACACAACATACTGATTGACGGTTACAATCTCGGGCTGGAGAAAGGTACGGGTGTTGCCACTTACGCCCGAAATCTCAGCTATGAGCTGAAAGAATTGGGGCATGAAGTCTCGGTACTTTATGGCAGTCCGGGGGGCTTCAGTCGCGATCCCTTGTTACAGGAAATTTCCTTCTTCGATGGGCCGGTTCAACAGAACCGTTTCCTCATCTTGCTGGAGCGGGCAAAACAGACGCTGCGTGGCCTGCTCAGCTATCGTGCGAAAGAGGTGCCGATTACAGGCCGGGTCGAGGCACGAAGCTTCCAGTCTCGATTGCCGCATTACGATACAATCTATAATTCCAGCGAGATCTTCCAGAACGCGCAGGGCGCATTCTGGGTGTGGAAACGCGTTCCGAACGTCCGTCTGCCGAAGCAGCCTGATCTTGCGCACTGGACCTATCCACTGCCCCTCCGCATCGCCGGGTGCCCCAATATTTATACCATGCATGATGTCGTGCCCTTGAGACTGCCTTACACCACGCTCGACAACAAGCGCCGCTACCTCAGCCTGCTGCGGGCACTTGGCGAAGGTGCAGAGCACATTGTTACCGTTTCGGAGAATTCCAAACGCGATCTTGTCGAAGTAGTCGGAATTCCCGAAGAAAAGATCTCCAACACTTATCAATCGGTACAGATACCGGCCAAACTTCGTGACAAGCCTGAAGAACAGGTGGCCCGCGAAGTGGAGGGTATTACCGGCTTTGGTTATAAGGAATATCTTCTGTTCTGGGGTTCGCTGGAGCCGAAGAAAAACATCGGCCGCATGATCGAAGCTTATATGGCCAGCAAGGTGACGACACCGCTGGTCATTATTGGCGCGCAGGCCTGGAAAGCGGAAGGGGAACTTGCTCTGCTGAATGAAGGCGCAGCCAAATCCGGTCTTGGCATTCCCGAGCGGCGGCGCGGAGCGCGGAAACGCATCATCCGCCTTGATTATGCGCCTTTCAGTATGCTTGTTAGCCTCATCCGTGGAGCAAAAATCGCCATGTTCCCGTCGCTTTACGAAGGCTTTGGTTTGCCTGCGCTGGAAGCGATGCTGCTCAAGACACCGGTCCTGTGTTCGAATACATCATCCCTGCCCGAAGTGGCAGGGGACGCAGCGCGGATGATCGATCCCTATGACACCCAGAGCATCACCACCGCTATTCGCGAGCTTGATGCCGATGCGGACCTGCGTCAGGAATTGACAAAGCGCGGCATTGTGCAGGCCGAAAAATATAGCCCTGAAAAATACAGGGAGCGGTTAGCCGCGGTATATGCGAGGTATCTGTGATGAATGTTGAAACGAAAATGCGCTTGCGATCTGCGTTGGGCGCCGCACTGCTCAGCTTGATGCTGAGCGGGTGCTATTCGCTTGGCGCGGCCGGCCCGCGCACAGGCGATGTGCGCGATTCACAGGATGCGACCTATGACAATGCCGATATCGAAATTGTGGAGCTCAATCATGCTGCCACGCAGCGAATTGCGTCCTTCTCGCAATCGCAGACCTTTGCCGAAATCTTCGGCAATGCGCAGATGGCGGCGCCGCTGATCGAGCGCGGGGATCTGATCGATGTCACCATTTTTGAAGCGCCGCCCGCCGTCTTGTTCGGAACGACAGCCAGCGGGGCAAGGCTGACAGAAGACCCCATGCTGGCGGCCAACGCTTCTATTCCACAACAGCGGGTCGATGAAGATGGGACGATTTCCCTGCCTTTCGTCGGATCGCTGGGCGTAGCTGGCCGTTCACCCGCGCAGGTTCAGCGCGACATTGTTTCGCGCCTGCGCGGTCGTGCGCATGATCCGCAGGCTATTGTCCGGCTAGTAGAGAACAACGCCAGCAATGTGACCATTCTTGGCGATGTGGCGAAGACCCTTCGCGTGCCACTCACGACGAGAGGGGAGCGTTTACTCGATATTCTGGCAGAAGCGGGCGGGCCGACAGAAGACGTCGACAAAACAACCATTCGCCTTGCCCGCGGCATCACGGCGACAACTATGGCGCTGGAAACGATCATCCTTGATCCATCGCAGAACGTGCCCGTGCAGACTGGCGATGTGGTCACAGTAATACACCAGCCGTATAGCTTCATTGCGCTGGGTGCAGTCCAGCAGAGTGCGGAAATCCCGTTCGAAGGTTCGGGCTTGTCGTTGTCACAGGCACTTGGCCGCGTGGGCGGCTTGCGCGATGACCGCGCCGATGTGCGCGGCGTGTTCATATTCCGCTTCGAAGACCCAGATGCCCTATCGGCAGAGACGTTGGCGGATGCGCGGACAACGCAGGAAGGCAAGGTTCCTGTGATCTACCGTCTTGATCTATCGGACGCGTCCAGCTTTTTCGTGGCGCAAGATTTCACGATGCGTGACAGTGATATACTATATATCTCCAGCGCACCGGGGGCCGATTTGCAGAAATTCCTGTCGGCGCTTTCCAATGCTGCATTATCGACGATAGCCATCGGCAATTCGCTTTAGCAAAGGGTCAGGCCATCCGCGAAAAAAGCACAGTCCACACGACAATGGCCAACCAGCCCGCCACGGCTCCTGCGAACAGGAACAGGGCCAAACCAGCAAACCCGGCTATGACAGCCAGCGCCAGTGCCAGTGCATAGAAGTCGCGCATGAATATCTTGGCCAACACAGCGCCAATCGGATTGGGCGAAGTAGAAAAACGGGCTTTGAGCGCATCGAAATGCACCCGCCCATCCCGCCGATAGGCAATCTTGCCCAATATCAGCAATCCGATGGCAAGCAGCACAAGGCCTGCCGCTCCAGCGGAAGCGGGCAACGTTTCGCCTTGCTGACAGAGGTTCCAGCTCAGGCCCATAATGAAGCCCAGATTGGTGAAGGCGTCAGTGACGCTGTCCATCGTGGCACCGGTCTGGGAGGTGCGGAAAGTTGCCCGCGCAATCTCTCCATCGACCCCGTCAAGAACCGATGCCGCCTGAAACAAAACCGCCCCGATAATCGCGCCTGTCGTTCCGCCAAGCAAAAGCGCAGCGATCATCACCAACGCGAAAATGGCCACTGCAACTGTTGCGTAAAGCGGAATGATTTGTGGAAATACATGCAGAAGGACGCGGGTTATCCCCTGCGAGACAGGCCGATTTAGATGACGCGAAACGATACCATCGGTGGGCTTGGCGGTATCTTTGATTATTTGCGCATGGAGCGCGTGCAAGCGCGACATGGCCGGAAGGTGCCGCGTGCCTTTTGGCAAGACTGCATCTTCCAGTGTTACAATCCCCTCCATGATATGCGGTGCAGCGGAACCAGTTGGATATTGATCATCGCAAGGGTTCATTGCCACGCCAGAACAAAGCCGGTGCCACTCCTCAAGACAATGCATCGAAGGGCGCCAGCCCCCCGGCACGCTTATCGCGATTCTGCGCCAGCGCTGCCTGTTCGGAAGCGCCAGAACGGCGCGCACGGCTGCGGGGATGCCTGCAACAGGGTAGTTTGCAGCCTGCTCGCTTTCAAAGCGGATGATCATATCGGAATGTGGCACGGGCAGCGTAGTCGCAGCTTTTGCGCAATTGGCCAAGCGGGGTGCAGGCGCACAAACCATTGCTCTGGTGCGGATTGTCCTACGCTTACCTGCTTGGTAAGAGCGATCGCATGAACACGCCATCGGCAGACGAGCACGGCCCTGCTGCCGCCACGCCCGATGGTGCGCGAAAACGCCCTCCAGAGCTGGAAGACTGGCTCAACCGACATTTGTATCACCCGCTCAGCTTCCGCCTCGCCAGGCTGCTTGCGCGCACGCCTGTGACGCCAAATATGGTATCGCTGGCTGGCGGACTTGCAGTCGCATTGGCGGCCTATTTCTACGCCACACTATCCTATCCGTTATCTGCGCTGCTGGGCCTTGGCGTGCACATGTCGTGGCATGTACTCGACGGTGCCGATGGCGATCTTGCACGGATGACAGGCAAGGTCAGCCCGACAGGCGAATTTGTCGATGGCCTGTGCGACTACCTTGGTCATATCTTCATGTATCTGACGCTGGCGAGCCTTGTGGTGCCGTTGCTGGGTATTTGGGCATGGCCACTGGGGGTGTTTGCTGGGTTGAGTCGTGCGGCACAGTCGAATTTCTACGAAAGCCTGCGGCGCAATTACGAAGAATGGGCATATGGGCGCGAATGGCTCGGTTCTCCTGAAAAGCGAAGCAAGGACAGCCCGCGTCTGGTGCGCGCCTATCTCCGAGGCGCCAATTCGCTGCTTCCGTTGGCCAATGATATCGGCCCGCTAATTGTCGATCCGCAGATCGCGCCTGCTGCGCGACACATTATTGCCCGACACAAAGGCGCGCTATTGGCAGGGCTGGAGCCGTTCGGAGCGAATTACCGCACTATTGCTCTGGGTGCCGCGATGATGGTGCAAATGCCCGCCCTGTATCTGGTTTACGAGGCTGTTGTGCTCAATATCGCTGCGGTCTGGATGGTGAGACGCAAGCGTCGGATGCTGAACATGATATTTTCGCAATTGAGCAACTCTCAACCTTCCAGAACATTGCGATAGATTGCGAGATTGGCATTCGCGAATTCGCGCCAGTCGAATGCTTTTGCGCGTTCCAGCCCGGCGGCTTTCATCGCCGCGGCCTTGTCCGGTTGGTTGACAATACTGCGCAAGGCTGTGGCGATTGATCCGCAATCTTCAGGATCGACCAGCAACGCGGCGCCTCCTGTCACTTCAGGCATTGCCGATCTGTCCGACGTGATGACGGGGCATCCGCAAGCCATGGCCTCGACCAGCGGGTTGCCAAAACCCTCACACAAGGATGGGTGCAGCAGGGCCTGAGCAGAGCCGTACAGCGCAACAAGCTCCTCTGCATCGATTGTGCCGGGTGTATGAATTCGGTCTGTTAAACCCAACTTGGTAATCAGCGGACGAAGTGTGTTTGCAGACTGCCGCCTCTGGATGAGGATCATATGTATATCGGGTCGATCGGCGAAGGCTTGATGGAAGGCGCGGATGGCGACAGGATGGTTTTTATAAGGCGCATTTTGGCCAACCGTGAGAATATATCTGGCATCAGGGCCTAGACCCAGGTGCTGCAATGTGGAGGGGTCTTTGCTGGTTGGGCGAAACTGCGTGGCGACACCGTTGCGGGTCACATGAACCCGATCGGCCGGCGCGAGATCATGCCTGACGATTTCTGCCTTTGATGCCTCGCTGACAGTGGCGATGGCAGTGCTTCTACGTAAGGCGTGTCGTAATCCAGAACTGTAGAACAAGCGGTCTATAATTCCGGCAGCATGCGGGTTGCACCAGTGGGGCTGGTTCAGCCACATGATGTCATGGACGGTAGTAACGCTCGGCATGTCCAGCCCTCGCGGCAGGATATTGGCCGGAGAATGGTAGAGGTCGATGCCGGATAAATCGACGATGCGCGGCAACCACCAGGCCGTTGCGGGCCCATTGGCTGCCGCTTTCACAGTGATTTCCTGCACATTGGGCGCATCACTCAGCCTGCCGGGAAATCGTGGGTTCTTGAGAAAGAGGAAGCGTAGTTCAGAGGCCAGTGTCGGCAGATTAACTACGAGAGCACGCACGCACTCAGCGATGCCGCTTGGGCGATCATGTAAATAGCGGCAATCGATGCAAATAGTCGTACTCGTTGACAAAATTTTACTCGCAGTGCAGTTGACAAACTTGGCGCAATAATGTTGCATTGCAACATAATGACGTGGCCATTCACAATAGCTTTTCTATCGCGTATTCGCTCCAAGTAGAAACACGAATTGCTGTATCGGGCTGATCATTGAATATGGAGCTTTTTGCGGCATAACGTAGAGAATGGCATGGCGGTGTCGTGCCAAGAGCATTAACAGGAAGCGCGTAATGGCTCTTTTCAGAATCCGGACAGGCTACAGTCAGCCTTCGAGCGTTACTTCGCCAGCCTCCGCCCCCTGCAGCTACGGTAGAATTTGAATGACAAAAATAAGGGTCGCGATCATCGGTATTGGCAATTGCGCCAGTTCGTTGGTCCAGGGCGTTTCATATTACGGTAATGCCGATAATCGCGACGGCACGATCTATGAATTTGTCGGTGGCTATGCCGTTACCGATGTCGAATTCGTGCTGGGCGTTGATGTAGATGCCCGCAAGGTCGGACGACCGCTGGCCGAAGCAATCTTCGCCAGACCCAATAATACGAAGGTTTTCCACCAGAATGTGGATTGTGGCTCGGCCAGGGTCATCAAGGGTTGCCAGCTTGATGGCGTGGCCGCTCACATGACACAGGATAAGGAACGCGGAGTTGTTCTGGACGAATCTGCGGATGGTACACGTGAGGAAATCGTCGCGGCGATTAAGGAGTGCCGCGCTGATGTATTGCTTAATTTCCTTCCTGTCGGCTCTCAAAAAGCGACCGAATTCTATATGGAATGTGCGCTGGAAGCAGGCGTGGCAGTGGTCAATTGCATGCCGGTGTTCATCGCTAGCGATCCTGCATGGGAAGCCCGTTTTCGCGAACACGGGCTGCCGATTGTGGGGGATGACATCAAGGCGCAGGTTGGCGCAACCATTGTCCACCGAACGCTTGCAAATCTGTTCGCCACCCGCGGTGCCAGCATCGACAGGACTTACCAGCTCAATACCGGCGGCAATACCGATTTCATGAACATGCTCGATCGCGAGCGGCTGACTTCCAAGAAGCTGTCCAAGACAGAGGCCGTTCAATCGGCTTTGGCGGAGCGGCTGGCCGATGAGAATATTCGCATCGGACCGTCCGAATATGTGCCGTGGCAGGAAGACAATAAAGTGTGCTTCCTGCGGTTGGAAGCTACCCAGTGGGGCGGCGTTCCACTCAATATAGAATTGCGGCTATCGGTCGAAGATAGCCCGAATGCGGCGGCATGCGTCATCGATGCCCTACGCTACTGCAAGATGGCGCGCGATCGCGGCATCAGCGGTGCATTGACCGCACCAAGCGCCTTTTACTGCAAACATCCGCCTGTCCAGTTCACTGAGGACGTTGCCATTGCGCTTCTCGAAGAGTTCGAGGCAGAGGGCCTCAAGGCTGCGGAATAGCGCATGCGGGTTCGGGCAGGGCAGGTTGATTCGCTGCGGGTCCGGGCAAGCGGAGGTGCCGCTTAATGGATGGTCTGATCCTCGCTGCCGGCGAAGGCTCTCGCCTGCGTGCACTTGGCAATAGCAAACCGTTGGTCGAAGTAGGCGGCTGCCATCTTATCGAAATTGCAATGCGGCAATTAGCATCAGCGGGTGTGAACCGCGTGATCGTGGTTACGGGCCATGATGCGGTTACACTCGAAGCCAGACTGCCCCTTTTCGCTGACCGGGCGGGTGTGGCTGTTGAAAGCGTCCGGCTGAAAGACTGGTCACGCCCTAATGGATATTCGGTGGTGGCAGGGGCGGCGCGCATTTCAGGCGATTATCTGTTGGTCATGGCAGATCATATCCTATCTTCGGCAATCCTGTGCCAATTGGCCGATTGTCGGGGTAATGATAGCGGCACCACGCTGGCCATTGATCGCCGTGTCGAGGATGAACTGATAGATCCCGACGATGCTACATGGGTCAGGATCGGGCAGGGCAATCATATTGTGGCAATCGGTAAGGCGCTGACCCAATATAATGCGGTCGATTGCGGGGCCTTTCTGGCCACGCCTGAACTTGCCCCGGCCATCAAGCAGGCCATTGCTTTGGGCAAGTCCGGGTCCTTGTCGGATGGCATGCAGCTTCTTGCTGATGCAGGGCGAGCCTATATTGCTGATATTGCGGGATCGTGGTGGATTGACGTCGACGATCCACGCGCTCATGCCCTCGCCGAGGAATATGGACCTACACATATTCCGGCGATGCGGAAAGCAGCGCTGGTTGACGAAATAAAGGGCCGGGAAACTCCAGCGTAATGGAGCAGGCGGCACGTCCTTTCCTGCTGGATGCAACGCGGCTCATTTCGCGCAGCTGGACAGGTCGACGTGCCACAGGCATCGACCGCGTCTGCTATGCCTATCTGGACCGTTTTCGCGACAATGCACGCGCGGTTGTGCAGTTTGGCGGCGTGGTTCGCGCATTGGGCAATGACCATTCGGACATGTTGTTTGACCTGCTTGATGGACCGGACAGCAATTTTCGCAAGCAGTTGAAGGCAGGCGCACCTGTCGCCCTGTTGGGCAGGGATCGCCCTCAGGACTTGTCCGGCGCGATCTATATCAATGCCAGCCATACCGATTTTGATCTTTCGGGCCATGCCCGCTGGGTGGAAACAAACGGTGTGCGACCGGTGTATTTCCTCCACGACCTCATCCCGATCACTCACCCTGAAATTTGCCGACGCAAGGCGGTACGGCGTCATACAGGCCGTGTGCGCGCAGCCTTGAAGTGCGCAGCTGGGATTATCGTCAATTCGCGCTCTACGGCTGACGAACTCCGGCGTTTTGCAGGTGATAGTCGGCTGGAACTTCCCTCGGTCGTCGCTGCTCCGCTGGCAGGGGCGCAGTTGATGGATCCGAACGCCATCCCGTCAGCAACAATGCAAGGCGCGCAGGCCTCCGGCCATGTCCGACCGTATTTCCTGTGCATCGGCACGATCGAACCGCGCAAGAATTACCTCATGCTGCTGCGTGTCTGGGAGCGGCTGGTCGAGAAGAAAGGTAAGCTTGCTCCGCGACTGGTGATTGTTGGTCAACTGGGGCAGGATGCGCGCTTCGTGCGGAAAGTGCAGGACCAGATCGCCCGGCTGGGGGAACATGTCGAACTGGTGGCTGGGTGTGATGATGAACGACTTGGGCAATATGTGAAGCACGCCAATGCGCTGCTGATGCCAACCCTTGCCGAAGGGTTCGGTCTACCGCTGGTAGAGGCGCTGAATGCCGGGACGCCTGTCATAGCCAGCGATCTTCCTGCCTTGCGCGAGATGGGACAGAATATTCCACTTCACCTGCCGCCCGGAAATGTGGAGGTGTGGGAAAACGCAATCCTATCTTATGACAGCCCCTTATCTGATCGGGTGCGGCAGATGACACTGCTGCCGGCGTATAAAGCGTATAGTTGGGATGATCATTTCAACGCGGTCGAGCCGTGGTTGTGGCAATTGCCCCAGCCACGAATGCAACTGGCCGAAAGCCCCCGGCTCAGGCAGTTGCGCAGCTGAGCCGGACTGGCTCCTCGTGTGAACATGTTGTCCGATACGATGTTTAGCGTTGCACGCGGCCCGAACCATCGCCTGACATGAGCTTTTCGACTTCGGAAATACTGACGCGGTTGAAATCGCCCAGGATCGAGTGCTTCAGGCAGCTCGCCGCGACGGCAAATTCAAGCGACTGCTGGCGATCTTGATAGGCATTGAGGCCGTAAATGAAGGCCGAAGCAAAGCTGTCTCCGCCGCCCACGCGATCAACGATATCGGTCATCTCGTAGTGACGTGAAAGCTTGAACCCAGCATCCCTGTCACGCAGACAGGCTGACCAGCCATTGCGATCGGCGCTGTGGCTTTCACGCAGGGTGATGCCAATGGTCTGCATGTCGGGATAAATTTGCAGCACCTTTTCCGACAATGCTTCATACTTCCTGGTGTCGAGCTCGCCCGATTCCACGTCAACATCGACTGAGATGTCGAGCGATTTCTGGCAATCTTCCTCATTGGCGATACCAACATCGACGTGGCGGACCAGTTCGCGCATCACCTCTGGCGCTGTCTTGCCGTATTTCCACAATTTGCCACGATAATTGAAATCGCATGAAACGGTGACGCCCGCCTTCTTGGCGGCGGCGAGACATTCAAGGCTGAGATCGGCCGCAGACTGGCTGAGGGCAGGGGTAATGCCGGTTATATGCAGCCAGTGAACGCCTTCGAAGATCGCTGCCCAGTCAAAATCGCCCGGAGCCGCTTCGCAGATGGGTGAATGGGCACGATCATAGACGACCTTGGAAGGGCGCTGGTTGGCCCCTGCTTCAAGGTAATAGATGCCGACGCGATCACCCGAACGGCGCACGTGCGAGGTATCGACACCGAAGCTGCGCAATTCGCGGATCGCCGCTTCGCCGATGTCGTTATCAGGCAGGGCGCTGATGAAGCCTGCATCGCAGCCGTAATTGCTTAATGCGACGGCGACATTGGCTTCCCCTCCACCAAATGTTGCCTCGAACGCAGGGGATTGAAAAAACCTTTCATGCCCGGGCGTCTTCAGGCGGAGCATGATCTCGCCAAAGGTTAGATACTTTGCCATCTCGTAATTCTACTTCCTGGATCTGGTAGCTATCTCGACCGCCTCTTGGGCAAGACGGGTGATCGACGAGTAATCGCCGGCGGCGATGGCATCGGCGGGTGTCAGCCAGCTGCCGCCACAGGCAATGACCTGCGGCAAAGCCAGATATTCCGAGAGGTTGGCGGCAGAAATGCCGCCAGTCGGCATGAAGCGCATCTTGCGAAATACCGAACCCAAAGCCTTGAGCATGGGCGTGCCGCCTGCTAGGCTGGCGGGAAAGAACTTGACCGTTTCAAGCCCAAGGCAATGCGCGCGTTGCACTTCGCCTGCCGTCATCGTGCCGCCATAGAACGGCACTTTGCGATCAATGCATAACTGCGCGACATCGTCTACCAGACCAGGTGACACGATAAATTGCGCACCCTTGCCCAATACGGCGGAGGCCTGATCCACCGTGAGGACAGTGCCTGCCCCCACGATAACATCATCCACGCTACGCACGATTTGTGCCATGCATTCCACAGCGCTATCGGTACGCAGCACGCATTCGAGAACGCTCAGGCCACCGGCTTTGAGAGCCTCTGCCGTCTTAACTGCAACATCGGGATCATCCGCCTGTATCAGCGGAACCACCGGCGCCTGGGCCAGTCTGGCCTCTATCTGTTGTTGGATAGCCATCGATCAGGAATACAGCGTGCCGCCGTTGATATCGATATTCGTACCCGTGATGAATGACGCTCCATCCGAAGCAAGATAGACCACCGCATCGCCGATTTCCTCTGCACGGCCTTGGCGGCGCAGCGGCGTTGCAGCGGCCACGGCTTCGCGCACGGCATCCTTGGTGAAAGTGTCGTGGAAAGTCGTTGCGATCATGCCAGGGCACAGCGAATTGACGCGGATACCCTTGGGGCCGAGTTCCTTGGCCATGGCACGGGTGAAGGTGATAACCGCACCCTTAGACGTGGCATAGGCTGCTGCGCCCGGACCACCGCCATCACGGCCCGCCTGCGAAGCGAGGTTCACGATTGCGCTGCCTTCACGCATCAGCGGTACAACTGCCTGCGTCGCGAGGAAGGTCGAAGTGGCATTCAACTGCATGACCCGATTGAAGAAATCTTCGTCCATTTCAGTCAGCGCCTTGCGCGCGACAAGACCGCCGGCAACATTGACCAGAATATCGACATGCTCACCAAAGGCTTCGCGCGTCGCATCAACCAAGGCGATGACATCGGCCTGCTTGGTCATATCGCCGCGAACCTTGATTGCCTTGCCGCTGCCGGCAGCTTTGATCTGGGCCAGCGTTTCGTCAGCGTCGGATTCACTATTGTAGTAATTGACGGCGACATTGGCGCCTTCTTTGGCGAGGCTCACAGATATGGCTCTGCCGATGTCACGGCTGCCGCCTGTTACAATTGCGACCTTGCCTTGCAGCTTGCTCATGTTTGTCCCTTTCTGAGGATCGAGTGTAGGAGTTGATTAGGTGGTTTTTGGTTTCAGCGGCCTGATGTTGGGGCACAGGATCAGAACCGACAGCACGGTGGCAATTGCCAGGCCCGCGCCAACGGCAAATGCCGGTGCGTAGGAATTTACCGTGATAAACGGGATGAGGAAGTTCAGCCCAACAACCGCCAGTTTAGCAGCCGTGCCGGCAAAACCCGCCAGCGTGCCGACCGATCTTCCGCTGTAGAAATCGCTCGGCAAGGTTTGGATATTACCGATTGCGGTCTGAAACCCGAAGAGGATGACAGCCATTAGCAACACGGCGTAGATCGGCGTTGCAGCCTGTGTCGTCGCCAGAAGCGATAGGAGCATGATGAGGCCGCCCAGCGAGATGACCGTCTTGCGAGTGCGATTGACGCTCCAGCCTGCAGCGATGCGATTCTGCGCGAGCAGGCCACCGAACCAGGCACCGACCATGGCCCCTGCATAAGGCACCCACGAGTACAGCGCGATTTCCTCGACCCCGAAACCATAGGTTTCGTAGAGGTAAAGCGGGAGCCAGCCCACGAAGAGCCACCAGATGGGATCGATAAAGAAGGACGCCATGATAACGCCCCAGCTTTCCTTGCGCGACAGGATTTCGCCCGTGGTCGGAGCATAATCCGCTACTTCGTCGACATCCTTGTTGCGCTGTCCGGTGAGAATGAACTGGCGCTCTTCTTCGCTGATCCAGGGATGTGCTTCGGGACCACTTTTGTAGACAATGAGCCAGGGCACCAGCCACAGGAAGCCGAGCACACCGATCAGGATAAAGGTGATCTGCCAGCTATCGAACAAGGCGAAGAAAATGCCCACCACCGGCGCGCCGATGATACCGCCGATTGCAGCGCCCGAGTTGAAGATACCTTGCGCAAAGGCGCGCTCATTGATCGGAAACCACTCGGCATTGGCCTTGGTGGCGCCCGGCCAGTTGCCCGCTTCCGAAACGCCCAGCAGGGCACGGAAAATGGAGAAGCTCAGGAGACCGGCAGCCACGGCGTGAAGAACCGTAGCGATCGACCAGCCGACGATCGACAGGACAAAGCCCAGCCGCGTGCCGATCCAGTCGAAAACCTTGCCGAAGATCGACTGACCAAAAGCATAGGCAAAGGTAAATACGTTGATGATGATCGCGTAATCGGTCTTGGTAAGGCCTAGATCTTCAGAAATTTCAGGCCACAGCACGGCCAACGCATTGCGATCAATGTAATTGATGATCGTGGCGAGCGCGACGAGCGCGACAATCCAGTAACGCAGACGGTTTTTCATCATTTTGCTTCTCCATCCGGCAGAAAGTCTTCGCGCATAGGCGTGAATATGTCGCTGATTACGCCTGCTTCGATGCAGGTCATGCCATGCTGCAGTCCGGCAGCGATGAACCAGCTGCAACCCGGGCCCATCTCTCGCTCTTCTCCGTCGATGAGGACGAGGAAGCGCCCCTTTTCGATAAAGGTTATCTGGCTGTGCGGATGCGCGTGGACAGAGCCTGCTACACCTGCGTTGAACCACAAACGGCACAGCATCAATTGCGGGCCATAGGCGAGGATCTGGCGCTTGATGCCCGGCTCCAGCGTCTCCATCGCACAATTATCAGCGGTGAAGAAGCGTCGTGCGGGTTCTGCCAGCTGGCTGCTAGCTGTCATTCGCTCGCTCCACCAAGGTCCAGCAGGGCAAGCTTGCCAGTCCAGCGTATTTCACGTCCGTCAATCATTAGCGAATGGTGAGATCCATCCGCCGATTCAGGTGAAACGGCCACGGCAAATTGGTGACCATCTAGAAGGGTGACGATCACCGCTTCATGCGTTCCATCAGCGCCATGCTGCAGATTTGCGATCCTGCTGCGGCTGGCGACTGTTTGTTCCGTTGCCCCGTCAAACAGGCCATGCGGTTCCAGGACAGAGGCAAAGCGCACGCCGCCAGTACCCTCTCGGCGCAGAATGGCAAGCGGTTCGCGCCGCAGGTTGAAGGATGGATCGCTAGCGCCGGTCTCACCCAGAATGATCTCGGTCTGACCATCGGTTGCAAAGCGATAGGTGTAAAAGCGATTATCAAACAGCCAGGTCAGAAAGCCTTCGCCAGGCTGCGGTCGAGCGCGGGCATCGACCCATATGTGCTGATAACCCTCATCCTCGCCAAGCACAGGGCGCGCTTGCGTGTAGGAAGTGGATTCGAAGCCGGTTTCCATCAGATGGCCGGTGTAATGTACCGGCAGATCATATTGATGTGACGCGGCAGCATCCGCCGACATGAAATCCACTACAATCGGAAATTGCAGGCCGGGGATTTCAGCCATGACCAATGTGCGGCGCATGGTCGTATCGGCATAGGCCCCTGCGATCAGGGCGGAGCTTGCCTGCAGGCCGGGTGTGTCGCTGAACATGACCTGCCTTGGCGCGATCTGTTCGGCAATATCGACATCACCGCCGAAATGGCTTGTCTCGTCCAGAGCCAGCGTGTTGTGAGCGATGGTCTGCTTGGCCCAGCTTTCATTTTCGGGAAGGTAACGACCGCCTGCCTTGGCCTCGATGTTGAGAAAGCGGGCCGCGCCATAATCGCGCAGGATTTCATGACCATTGGCATAAAGCTGCCAGGTGAGCTTGTCGAAATGGCCGTGGCCCATGCCTTGCGAAGTGTTCTTGGCCACCAGGGCCATGTGGCCCGGCTGTGCTCCGCTGCGCAATATGGCAACTGCACCCTGATCGCCCTCCGGACCGTCACTCAGCAATAATGAGCGGAACGGGAATTCCTCGGCTTCACCCGCAGCAAGCGCGCGTGATAGTTCAAGGCCTTCGGGAGAGATGACGGTGCGGCCCTGCCAGCGGGCAATATCGAGAAGTGTCGGATCACCGGTTATCGCATAACCGATGGCGACGCCCTGATAGAGTTCCTCGGTGCGCAGGCTCTTGTCCTTCAGCGCATCATTAAAGGGGAAAAACCGCCCATCATAAGTCTGCTGGATGGTCGACAAAAGCGCTTTGCGCAAAATGCCATCACGATGGCCAAAGATATCACGCTCGGGCTCGTTACGGGCGATGGCGCCTGCAAAAACCATGAAGGGCATCAGTGCGTATCGCTGATAATAGGGGCCTTCGGTGTAATAACCATCTGGCGAGAAAAGCAATTCTGTCTGACGCAGGAAGCCGGTGGCTCCATCACGGTTGGAACCCATGAGGGCGCGCTCCACCAGATCATCGTCCCCCAGCACATAACCTGTCATGCCAACGCCGGCAGTCGCCCAGGTGGCGTGATTATGGATGAGGTTGAAGGTGCGCGATGAATCTACCGACAGGAAGTGCGCGGCGCGGCGGAATACCTCGGTATCGATCCGTTCGCGCGTTGCTGCATCCAGCGTATCGCGGATCTGTTCATATCCCTGAACGGAATTGACCAGCCACACCGCATCATTGAGCACCTGCCAGAACAGCCGGCCAGAGTTCTGATTACTGCGTGCCGGGTGATCGCCCAGAGTGGGGTAGAGATCGGCATATTCCAGCAGCATGTCGCGCACGAAATCGGCATATTTCTGCTCACCCGTCAGACGATAAAGGTGGCCGCCCAGATACATTGCGCGATAATTGCGCTTGTGCTGTTCATGGGTGTAGCCGCCGCCCTGATCGACAGGTTCAGGCACATTGATCCCGGCTTCCATCATCTCTTCGACAAACTGGACAGAACGCGCCATTTCCTCTGCAAAGAAGGGTGGGTATTCAGCCTGTGCCTGCATGGAGTTTTCGGCTCCGGCGCTTTCATTAATTGGATTGGCGAGGGCTGGCTGTGTGGCTGTCAACGCGGATGCGGACAGCATCATGGCTGCAAGGCGGATCACTGGGCTGCCTCCGAAAAAAAATTGTTGCGGGTCATCTCGACCCTTGGTTCACCGGCAAAGTTCAGCTCTGTCAGTTGCGGCGGGAGAGTTGCCACGAATTCATTGCCTGACAGCCGGGTATTCGGCGTGCCGACAGTGTGCGTGATTGAAAGCGGTGCAGAGGCGGTAAAGCTGTTGCCCGATATCTCTGTTTCCTGGACACCGTGCAGGGTGAGAGAGGTGCCGGCGTTTGCGGCCCTGCCGACATTGGTGAAGTGCGAATTGCGGATATTGACGTGAGGGCCGAAAGTGCTTTCATCGGTGCCGCCGCGATAAACATTGGCCAGGGCCCCGCCTATATCGGTGAAGTGAGAATCCTCGATCGTGAGGTAATCCACATTGTAGCGACCCAGATCATCCACCTCTGCAAAAGCAGAGACGATGGTGCCGGTAATGTCACTGAAACTGCTGTTACGGATCGTCACCGCATCAGCCATCGTGGCCTTGCCGATGGTGATCACGTTGAAATTGCGATTGACCGTCAGATTGCGCATTTCGACGCTATCAAGCTCGACCAATACATTGCCAAGAATCGGCGTATTGCTGGTGCGGATGACCGAATTGCCAGCTGCATCCGGAGCAAGCTCGCCATCGATGACCAGCTTTTCCAATTGCAGGCCGCCGCCATCGCGGATTTCAAACAGAGAGGGGCGGGCAAAGCGTATTATGGGAAGGGTGCCATCCTGCGCCGCAACACCGCGAATGGTCAATGAATGGTCGACCTGCAAAGTGCGCTCAAGTTCATAGGTGCCCGGGGCAATCTGCAAAATGTCGCCATCGAGCGCCTGCTTGAACGCTGTGAAAAGGGTATAGCCGTCGCCGGAAACTTCCAGCGTGCGACCTGTCTGGAACGGGCCTTCATTATCTGGTTTGCCGTAATAGCTAGCGCCAACTTCATCGAGCGACATGACGCGAAGATCGCGTGGAGCACCAATTTCGGCGAGCGCTGGATCGGTCGGGTAGAGCAACCCGGTGGCCGCGCGCACCATCTCCGTCTCTGCACGGCTAATGGCTTCTGCTGCACTGTGCACAGATCCCGCAATCAAGGCATTATCGCGCAGGGCGATGCCGGAAATATCGGCATCCACTTCAATGAAGGTTCCGTCGTCAAGACCGCTGAACAAATTGCGCAACAAGCTTGTGTTGACAGGTGGGGCAGATCTTTCTGCGTCAGCGCCGGCGCCCAGCGTGATGCGGTAGCTGTCGAGCACGCTATTGCCCTCGATGACTGCCCCATCGACCTGCACATAGCGGTTGACGGGTGAGTTGGGCACACCGTTCATCACGGTCAACGCACTGGTGAAGCCCGTGCCGCGCAGGCCTTCCATGTAATTGTCGCGGACGGTCTGATTGCGGTTGATAACCCTTATGCCGCCCGTGTGATCTTTTCCGTGTCCGAGGAAGACATTGCGCTCTACCAGACTGTTATCACCATGGCGCAGCGTTACTGCGCCCGCAGAGCGCAGGAACAGATTCTCGCGGATCACATTGCTGCCGGATTTGCTGGAGATGATCTCCACTTCGCCATCCACGCGGTCGAACACATTGTTTTCGACCACGGTGTTTGAATTGAACATCGAATAATGGCTTGTGCCGATACGCAGCGTTTCACCGCCATTGGAACCGAGGACCGGGCGCGGGCCGAAATAATTATGGTCGATGCGATGGTTGTTCTCGCGGCTTTCCTCGCTGTTGAGGCGCACTGCCAGCGTGACACCGGGATTGGTCTTGTCGATTAGATTGTTGTGATCGAAGCGATTGTTGCGGCCAAACATGGCCACCCAGATATCGCTTTCGGTCCTGTCGGGTTTGCTGAAACTATCGATGACGATTTGCGTCACGCGCGTATCATAGGCCAATTCATCGCTGTCACGGCGAAAGGCGATGACTTCGCCTGTCGGACTGTAGCCATTGGTGAAGACCAATCCTGAAACCAGAATGTGATGCCCGCCAATCCGTAAATTGGACTGGCCTGTCAACGTAACGCCGCCCGGCGTCTGTGATCGGATGGTTATGGGCCGATCGGCCGTGCCGTGGCCGGCAACCACCATTTCAAAGTCGCGCCATTCGCCATCGGCAAGGATGATGGCATCACCCGCATCAATTTGATTGAGCGCGTTTGAATATTCTTCCTGGTTCGCGACATGGTAATCTTCAGCCTGCGCTGGAATTGCAAACAGACTTATCGCGGCCAACCCCAAGGGTATCCTGCCTAGCATCCAACATCTCTCCAGTTCTTATCCTATCGAGCATAGGACACTGAGCGAGATCGTCAACCAAATTTCTATGCCAAAGCCGAACTATCTGTCATACCAATTGTCTAGCCCCTGTCAGCCGAGGCGTCCGGTCGCCAGGAAGCGTTCCCTGCTTTGGCTGGCACGCTGCTGCACTTCCCGAAGCGCCTGCTGCTCGGTCGTGTCCAGCATGTTCTCAATCAAGCGACTGAAGTGTTCGCGCATGGCGGCCCTTGTCCCTGCAGCATCGCGCGCTTTCAGCGCATTTACTACGGCAATGTGCTCATCTGACCGTTGCTTGGCATCATGCACGCAAACCGCCTCATACGTTGCTTTGACCTGAGGAATTTTCTCTCTCATGCGCCATAAAGACTGCACGGTGTGCACCAGCGCCTGGTTTTTGGAGGCTTTGGCGACCAGCATATGGAATTTTTCGTCAGCATCATTGGATGCCTTTCCATCGGAAACGCTCATCACCTCGATCAGCTCTTCGAGCTGCTCAATTTCCGCATCTGTAATGTTATGCGCGGCAAGTGCCGCAGCTTCGGATTCGATCAGTAACCGCGCCTCGGTAACTTCGAAAGCACTCGCAACGGGCAGCTCCCCGTGACTGCCCCCGGGCGATTCACTAACATAGACGCCGCTGCCGGTCTTGATTTCGAGACGGCCGGTTGCCTGAAGAGCAATTTCCGCCTCCCGAATGGTCACGCGGCTCACGCCCAGCCGCTCGGCCAGTTCGCGCTCTCCGGGCAGGCGGGATCCTGGGGGATAGGCACCCTCTTCAATGAGTGCCGCGATCTGGGTTGCGACGGTCTGGTATAATCTTTTCGCGGCCATTGCCTGTTCTGTTACCTCTGATTGGTCTTAGCTTGGTCTAATTCGTACTCTTTATCCTACCAATTTCAGTTTGTAAGGGGAAGGGGTCAGGCGGAATACGCCCGCCCGCCTCCGCGATCAAAACTTAAAGCGAATACCGGCGAAATAGCGCGAGCCGTAGACCTGAATGGCACCAAAATCATCGGTAGCGCCGCGATAATTGACCCGCGGTTCATTGAAGAGGTTGATGCCTTCAAGGCGCACCGCGATATTATCGGTAATGTCGTAGGAAATGCGCGCTTCGAACACGCCCGTATCGTCGACATAGCGGACACGGCCAGGGGTCGACACGAACTGCTGGAAATAGCGCGAACGATATTTGTAAACGCCCTGCAGGTTGAGCTTGCCGATCTGGTAATAGACCTGCGCCGACAGAACATGCTTCGACAGGCCGAAGATATCGGCTGACGGGATCAGCCCGCTATTCTGGACAATTGTTCCGTTATTCAGCACGCTGGTAGTAGCGGCCAACGTATCGTCTTCGAATTCGAAGTCCGAATTGGCGTAGTTATAGCCAATCTTTAAGCCAAGACCGTCAAGCGGCTGCGGCAAATAGCTGAGGCGGAGGGCGACCGACACTTCAAGACCATAGATCGTGCTTGTATCGGAAGACGTGTTAATGGTGCTTACCGGCGCCTCGATCTCCATCCCGTCGACGATAAAGGTTTCGTTGCGGACAATAGTGTCGAACCCGCCGTTGAAGCTCTTGCAATAACCGCCCACGGCAACAATCGTATCTGCATTCGGATACCACTCCACCGATGCATCGAAGTTCCATGACAAAAGCGGATCGGTAAATGGATCGCCATTGGCTGTCACAAGGCCAAGCGCTTCTTCTACGGTTGGGAATTCCTCATCTTCGTCAACGGACGAGAACGAACGACCATAGCCAAGGTTCGAAGGATCTGGGCGGGACAGCGCGCGGTATACTGCAACACGGCCAAGTATCTCCGGCGCAAATTCCGCCATCAGGTTAAAGCTCGGCAGAAACTCTGTATAGGAATCCCCCCGGTCACCGTGGCGAGGTTTTCTGAATCCTCTATCAGGCTGATAGTCGCTTCATCATCGCCTCTCTCCCAGACTCTAATTTATGCCCTCAGCCTAAATGGCCAGACCATAATGTCAACGAGAGTAGCAGACCAATTAGCCCGTTAGGGGCACGTTAAAGCGATAGATACCAGATTTGAAACTGGTATAGTTTAGTATTGTCATGAGGCGGCGTAAAGAAAAAGCGCCCCACTTGCGTGAGGCGCCTCTCCCTTACCCAACTGAGAATTTAGAGGTTCAAAAGCTCACCGAAGCCCCGAAGGTAATGCGGCGATCAGGCAGGCCCTGGAAGCACAGCAATCCACCTTCATTGACGCAGGACTGCGTAATCTCAGACTTTGTCAGGTTCACGCCTTCGATGCCGATGTTCAGGAAATCCGTCACATCGTAATTGATGCTGGCATTGAGCTGGCCACGCGCCTCTGTGACGGTGGGGAAACCCAAGGTTGAATTGAGGGTCGCGCCGCCAGCAGTATCCAGCGTCCTGAAGGCATCGCGCCATGTATAGCGAGCGCGGGCAGACAGACCGTATTTCTCATAGAACAGCGTGACGTTGTAGGCGTGGGGCGAGAAGTCGAGCAGCCCCTGCACCGCTGTGACGGTTCCAACACCAGGGTTGATCGCTTCGAAGATCTGCTGACCGCGGGAAGATGCGCTATTGGTCGCTTCGCCGCCGCCAAACTCCTGATAGGTATAATTGGCGATCACACCAAAACCCGATGCAAAGCCCAGCGCGTCCTCGAATGATGAAAGGTCATATTGAAACGCGACCTCGATGCCGGTTTGCGTAGTGCTTCCGGTATCGTTGATCGTCGTCTGCAAGGGAACGCAGATGCCAGTTCCGGGGACGTTGGAAAGAACGTTGCGGTCAGCGATAGGATTGAAGATACCGCCGCCTTCGCAAGGATTGGTGATGTCCCGGAAACCCATGCCATCAAGCGCGACGTCGTCCACCTGGGTGACGAACAGGTTCGTGCGCTTCTTGTGGAACGCACCAACGCTGAATACCGCGGCCGGAGCAAAATACCACGACACTGATGCGTCATAGGATTGCACAGTTTCCGGGGCGAGGCCTGGATTGCCGAATTCCACCGGATCATTCGGACCGGTCGGGTAGGTGAAGGAGGTCGACAAATCGTTGAAATCGGGACGGTTGATGTCTTCAGTATAGGCCGCTCGCAAGATGATTTCCGGCGTGATCTCCGCGATCACATTGATGCGCGGCAGGAACTCATTGTATCCGCCGGTTGTCACGACCTGCGAAACGACGCCACCGGCCGTCGTGTTGCCGAGTGAATCGATCGAAGTGTCCACATAGCGCAGGCCGATATTGCCACGAATGGGACCAGCCTCGAAATTCAGCTGCCCGTAAATAGCATGCGTTTCTTCATCAATGTTGAAGAAGGCATCATCGCTGCTCGTTGGATCGGAAAGCGAACGCATGCCCGGAGATTGCTGGAGTGCATTCTGCAGAATGTCCAAGGTGCCATCAGGATCATTGAATGCGCGATTGGGATCAATCAGCAGGAAGTCCCTGAAAAACAGGGTCCGACCGTCAGCATCGCCAAAATTGGTCGGCCCGGGGACCAGCAGTTCCGAGAACAAGGTGCCGCGCGGGCTGTCTGCCATCTGGCTCAGGCCAATGCTCGACCCCACTTCGTTGAACGTGCTGGATCGCTTGTTGTAGCGATAGCCAATGTCGATTGAAGTGATGAAGGGCAATTGGTCATAGGTATCGTAGGAAATGTCGATGCGGGCGGCATCTTCGGAATTGTCCGTCGTATCCCGGCCCACGGTAACCGCATCCAGCACTACATTGGCCGGGTTGGTAAGATCGGCAACAGAGGGCGCGAGCGGGGAATCGAAATCAACACCGAAAGCCAGAGATCCGCCGGAAAGATCGTAAATGAACGGAACGGCATTATCGTTGGCGTTTGTGACCGGCGTGTTCGGGTTTATGAAGTTGAGTGTGGTGCTCAAATTCGGGCTGACCGTGTCTGAGCTCGTGGTTGACGCTTCCAGGCGAACGGTCAGGTTTCCGCGTTCCCATTCTGTGCCGAGACGGAAGAGCTTGCTATCGGTAAGCCGGGCGCCCGTATCACTCGAAAAGCGCAGATTGGGATCGTCTGCGTCTGCGGCCAGGTTAGGCTGAATGGTGCCGACCTGCGAAGCCTCGATGCTGCCCAGATCCACACCGTCGAGAGAACCGAAATCGACCGTTTCAAATGCATTCGGCACGTTGAAGCGGCTGACAGTGCTTACGCCCGATGCCTGGATGCGCGAGCTATCCTGCCTGCGCTCCTGATCATTGATGATCGTGTCGAAGAATAACTTCAGATTTCCTGAGGGTGCCCACTCCAGCGTACCGGCAAAGTTGATCGTTTCATATTCGAAGTTCTCCAGTTCCTGATTGAGGAACTGAATGCCGAGGAAGGGGAAATCCGGTCCCGGTGCGCCGCCAGCTGTAACTGCACCATTTGCGGGAACGAGGTTGTCGCGGTCAACACGCGGTCGGAACGATGTTGCCTCCTGCTCCGCATAGCTGGCGGCCAGCACGATGCCGATATCGCCGATTCCGGTGCTCCAATTGTCACCGAAGCTGGCCGCCACGCGCGGGGAATAGCTGTCGGAAAGCTCCGCATATTCGGCCTGAACGCGCACGGTAGCGACACGATCGCGAATATCGAGCGGACGGATTGTGCGTAAATTCACGGTGCCGCCAACGGACCCTTCGGTCGTACTCGCTGTAGGAGCCTTGATGACTTCGACAGATGCAATGATTGCCGCGTTAACGTCTTCAAAGCTGATGCCACCACGGCCAGAGCCCGAACCCACGGTGCCGACACCGTTGATCTCGGTGCGGTTGTCATTGGTGCCGCGGATCTGCACGCCGGTGCCGACGCCGGCTTCTCTGGTGATTTGTACGCCGGTGACGTTTTCGAGCACCTCGGCGAGGTTTTGATCGGGCAGCTTTCCGATGTCTTCTGCCTGAATGACTTCAATCAGGCTATCTGCAGTGCGCTGTTCATTAAGTGCGCTTTGCAGCGAGCTGCGAATGCCGGTGACGATAATCGCATCACCCTGATCGGCTGCGTCTGCAGGTGGCGGAGCGGCGTCCTGCGCAAAGGCAGGCATGGCTGCCAGAGCCATAGAGGTTCCGACAAGCAAGCCGGCGATACGTCGTGATTGGCGATTCGCAAGGCGAATCGCGCCGCTCCTATTATGCATCCTACTCTCCCAGTATATCTTCGCTTTGGCGTTATTATTCTCTGCAGTTTCTAGGTCGGCATATAAAAATGTCAACCGACTAGTCATACCATTTGAAAAAAGTCTGTCATACCAATATGCCTTCGTAGAGCTTGGGCGTTCTTCACTCGGCCTTGGTCTGGGGCCTGTCGCACCCGAATTTTTTGAAACGCGCTGCCCATCTTCAGAACATCTGGAATCATCCTCGAATGAATGCCAATTCTGCTACAGCCTTTGGTGCCGGCACTTATGCTTTCGCTTCCTGTCACCATGCATGCCACTGCGCCGCGGGCCACCGACGCGACCGACCCAGACGACATTCATTTCTCCGAAACTACAGGGAAAGTTGTTCCGGCAGGGCGGCCTGCGTCAGGGAAGGGCAGGTCGTGGGGAAGGAGAGCTTAACGGCAGGTCCGGTTCCACTGGACAGTCCACCGGCCCACATGTGCATTATGAAGTGCTAATGGACGGCCGCTCGATCAATCCACTGTCTTGATTGCTTCTCAGAATGCTTCGCCCACACCTGCCGCTGCAAACTGCATAATCTCGCGCCAGTCCACGCCCTGCCAGTTGAGATAGCCGATGAGTAGCGCCGCTGCAGCAATAGCCACGCCATAGGGCAGGCTCCTCGACCAATTAGGCCGAGCACTGACAAGCGCCATCGCGCCAAATATTGCAACGAGCAGAGCGCCTGCCAGCGCGATCGCCGAGGCAAGTATTGCGCATTGCCCCACGGGGAACCACAAGGCGATGGCGGCATAGAACTTCGCATCGCCCCCGCCCCAGACGCGGAACCGGTAAAGGATCATGCCGACGAGCAAGGCAATGATGAAATGGGCGAGGTGAGCCCAAATACGGCTCCAGCCCGGATCCGCTGCCAGAACAATTGCGCCGCCAATTAGGATCAGCAGGTTGAGCCAATTTGGTATCGTGCGCCGCAATATGTCGAGCAATGCGCCGACCAGCGCCAGGGCGGCGAGCACTCCAAATGCGAAGTTTGTCATTCAACCCTAGCTCGCAGGCGCCAGCGACACACTGATCGGATATGTTCTCTGCTCGCGCAATATCAATTGGCCGGTGACTCTGATGTTGGCGTTTCCATTGGCGTTGGCAAAGCGGGATTGCGACGAGGCATCTGCTTGCGCGAATGGAATGGAAGCAAGCTTCATGGTCACCGGATATTGTGGAGCGGTGGCTGCAAGTCTGGTGTCTGCCGCCTGTCGGCCTTCAATATGCATCACTGCCGGGCGCGGAGCCTGATCGGCCATTGCGCGTTTGGTCCAGTCTTCCCTGCTTGCGATGTGGACCTCGCGTATTGATGAACGGGTCATGCGATCTTGGGGTGTCGGTCCAATATCGGCGTCCAGCGCACTGGCAATGTCTTCCAACTGCGAGTTTACCTTTGATGTCTGTGTATCCTCAGTTTCGCCTTGCGCAAGCCGCACAGCTTCGTTCACTTCACGGCGAGCCAACATGGTGTTTCCGAAGCGAGCAGCATTTCTGGCGTACCGCTCGTCCGCCGGGGACACCTCGACCGCCTGCATGAAGAAGCGCTCCGCCAGATCATAGCGACCCAGACGATCATATGCGATTGCCATGCCGTTATAAGCATCGCCCGCGAAATCCGGATGATAGGACGCCTGCCGAAAGGCGGTGATGGCAGCACCCGGACGTTGTGCATGGAGGTGGCGGCGGCCATCCTGGATGCGCTGGGCGAAATAACTTGTCATGTCAGGCCGCACCGAATCGGCGCGGTCCATAATTCCCATGTCGAAAGGGAAGCCCTGACAGCCGGCGGTCACCAAAAAAGCGGCGCAGACGGCCACGCCTTTAAACAGCCCCATAGGATTACCCTCCTGTCATCATCGGGAAAATGTCTCTGACCATACGCACACCGGCGGGCAGCATGATCACGCCGATCATCGTGGGCAACATGAACACAACCAGCGGGATGGAAATCAGCACGGGCAGTCGGTAGGCTTTTTCTTCCGCGCGCATGCGGCGCTTTTCGCGCATCTCTTCGGCATAGACGCGCAAGGTTGCCGATACCGATGTGCCGAGCTTGTCTGACTGGATAAGCAAGGTCGTGAAGCTACGAATTTCATCTACGCCGGCAGCATCTGCCATGCGTCTGAAAGCCTCTTCACGTGTGGCGCCAGCGCGCAATTGCAGGACTGCGGTGCCGAGCAGGGTGGCGACCAGGCGGTGCGATCGGGCAATCTCGCGCGTCACACGGTCAAGGGCGGCCTCGATACCTAGGCCCGCTTCCATGCACACCAGCATCAGATCGAGTGCATCGGGAAAACCATTGACCACAGCCTCGCGCCGGCGGTCGGCCTTGGCAGTGATGAAGAGCGATGGAAGCATCAGGCCCAGAAGGCCGAGAAAGGAACCGATAAGATATATTGCGAAGAACGATGGAGGCTCGGGCCGGGTCAATGCGATGAGAAGATAGATTGCGGGCAGGATGAATATCAACGCAAGTCGCGCCAATGTGTAGATCCGCGGCGCTGCTGGGGACGAGAAACCGGCTGAAATCAGTTTTTGCCGCAGACGGCCATCCCTGGAATCGCCAAGATGTAGCCCAGTGCGTTCCACCGCATCCGCAATTGAAGCCCATGCGGATTGCTTTTCGTCCCTATATGCCGACAGTCCGGGCGTTTCGTCCGCCATACTGTCCTGCATCGTCCGCAATTCATTGCGCACCGAAGATCGGCGATCGACAAGCAGGAGCGTTATGAAAACACTCACGACCACAAGGACGAAAAGCGCCAGCAGAATGGCAGCTTGAAGGACATTGCTGGCGAGGATGTTCTCAAGCATATCAGACCTTCAGATCAACCAGCTTGCGGATCATGAGAAACCCCAGAAGATACATCACCATCAACAGGATGAAGCCGGTGATGAATGCCGATTCCTGCGCCACGCTGAGATAGAATTCTGGATTGACGAGAAACATTCCCACGAAGGCGAAAATAGGCAGGGCGGTCAGCAGATAGCCTGTCATCCGCCCTTCTGAGCTGAGCGCGCGCACCTTGAGATAAAGCGATGCCCGTGCACGGATCACGACCGAAAGGTTCTGCAGAATTTCGGCAAGGTTGCCGCCCGTTTCATTTTGCACCGTGAGGGAAACGACGAACATGCGGATGTCATCGAGATCCCAGCGCTCTGCCATTTCACTCAATGCCTCGGTAAGCTCTGCCCCATAGGAAATCTCGTCCGAAACAAGGCCGAATTCGCTGCCGATTGGATCTTCCATCTCCACGGTGAGAATGTTGAGTGCCGAAGCAATCGGATGACCTGCGCGCAAGGCCCGAACAAAAACGTCGAGCGCAATCGGGAATTGCTGTTCGACACGCCGCCGCCGCCGCGTGGCAATCATCGACAGGAGCATGAATGGCAGCATGAAACCGATGCAGAGTGACAGCACGGCTGAAAGAAGAAGGACACCGGGAGTGGCCGGAATATCCGAAGTCGCGATTGTCAGCAGGATGATGGCAAGCACAGTTAGCGTAGCTATGCTCATCGCAAACTGGATCTGGACGATAGAGAAGGGCACGCCAGCAGCAGCAATCGTGCGTTGCAGGGCCAATGCCGGCACGCGGAAAATGGCTGGAACGCCGCGCATTCCCTTCGGCTGGTTCTTGCGCAACATGGCAACAATCTGTTCGCGCTCCAGTCCGCGCTTGACGAATGACAGGCGCTTGTTGACCGCGCGGGTGTGGGCCGTGCGTGACCAGCTGAAGTTCAGGACCAATTGGCTGACAATGAAGACGGAGGCGAAAATCGCCAGAAGCACACCGATACGGATAACCGTGTCCATGGCAGTTAATCCAGTTTCAGATCAGGGCGGAACAGTTCGGACGGCAGACTGATGCCCGATTGTTGCGCGTGTTCAAGGAACTTGGGCCGAATACCGGTTGCTTCAAAATGGCCGACGACCTGGCCATCATCGGTGCGGTCTGTGATCTTGAAGCGGAAGATCTCCTGCATCGTGATGACATCGCCTTCCATGCCGGTGATTTCAGAAAGGCTGAGAACCTTGCGTCGCCCGTCTGAAAGTCGACCTACTTGCAGAACAACATTGATGGCCGAAGCGATTTGCGAGCGGCTGGCCTTCGGCGTGATGTCGATCCCGCTCATCCCGATCATCTGTTCAAGACGCGAAAGGGCATCGCGCGCGGTATTGGCGTGCACAGTGGTCATGGAACCATCATGGCCCGTGTTCATCGCCTGCAACATGTCGAATGCCTCGCCAGCGCGTACCTCGCCAACAATGATGCGATCGGGGCGCATGCGCAGCGCGTTCTTGACGAGATCGCGCTGCGTGACTTCGCCGCGTCCCTCAATATTGGGAGGGCGCGTTTCAAGCCGGGCGACGTGATCCTGTTGCAGTTGCAGCTCAGCGCTGTCCTCAATCGTCACGATGCGCTCACGTTCGTCGATGAAGGACGACATGGCATTGAGCATTGTCGTCTTGCCCGACCCCGTACCGCCTGAAATCAGCACGTTGCGACGTGACTGGACGACTGCCCGCATGACCTCTGCCATCGCTTCGGGCATTGAATCCAGTTCTACAAGCCGTTCAATACCGATGCGCTTCTTGGCAAATTTACGGATTGAGAGAAGCGATCCATCTACTGCCAGCGGCGCGACAATCGCATTGACGCGTGAACCATCCGCCAATCGGGCATCGACGAAGGGTGAGCTTTCGTCGATCCGCCTGCCCACTGCGCTGACGATTTTCTGGATGATGCGCATCAAGTGACGCTCATCCTTGAACTCGGTTCGTACCCGGTCGAGCAGGCCAAAGCGTTCGACAAAGACATGCTTGGGACCGTTGACCAGAATATCGGTCACGTCTTCATCCTGCAAAAGCGGCTCGAGCGGGCCAAGACCGAACAATTCGTCAAAAATGTCCGAGATCAGATGCTCGCGCTCGCTCCGGTTCAGGACCTCGTCTTCCTCAACCAGCAATTCTGAAACGATTTCACCGATGCCGCTCTTGAGTTCCTCGGGCAGCATCTTGTCCAGAGCGCTCAGATTAATTCGGTCGAGCAAGGCCCTGTGGATCGATACCTTGAGTTCGAGCATGCGGTTGTCGCCTTGCCCGGTGCCAAGGATCTTGACGGTCGCTTCACGCTGCTTTTCTGCCAGATCGCCAACCTGCGCCGGGACTTGGCCCGATGTTTCGGCGGCGATGTCTGCTTGCCTTGGCTGCATATCGGCTTGGCCAGGTCTGGATAGTGACCATTTCATGCGGTTTCTCCGCCAAGAAGCACGGAGAATTTGTTGGCAAGCTGCGCCACATCCTTGGCGAACACGCCTTTGCGGTTCACCTCGGTAACAAGCTTACCTTCATCCTGCGCCTGGACAAGTTCGGTCTTGTCTTCCCGAATTGCGGCCAGCACATCCTGATTCAGCGTTTCGGCCACATCGTTTAGAGTAATTCTGGCGAAACGGCTGAGCGAAGCGCGATTGACAATGATGTCCACATGGTCACTGCTGATGCCGACCTCGCGGAACATTTCGAGGTGACGGCGTGTCTGGCGCAGAGGGGTCAGCGATTGTTCCGTGACCAGCAACAGCCGATCAGAACGGTCAGCAACTGACAGGGACCAATTTGTCCAGGACGATGGCAGGTCAATCAGCAGGATGTCGAATTCTGCTCGCGCAAGCTGAATGATGCGATGCACCTGATCAATATCGACTTGCTCGATTGGCAGGATCTCGCTCGGAGCAGCAATGATGAAGATTCCGTCGCGCGCTTTAACCGCAACATTGCGGATCATATCCTGATCAAGCCTGTCCTGCGCTTCCAGCAGATCCAGGACACAGCGCGTGGATTCTATTCCTGTATATGGCCCGGTCTGCCCCGCCTGAATGTCGAGATCGAGGATGCAGCAGCGCAGGGCCTTTTTGCTGCGACGCACCAGCGCATCGGCCAGATGAACGAGAATGGAAGTGGCGCCCGAGCGGCCCATTGAGCCGATTACGCAGGCCGTAGGGGCAAGCGCCACGGGCTTGGCCTCGGCCATCTTTGCGCCGACATTGTATATCTCGGATGCGAGCTCTTCGTTATCAAATGGCAGGGCCACGACATTTGTAATGCCGTGCCGCAAAAGCGTGCGCATAACGCGAATATCGGGGTCATTTACAGCCGCGATAATGGGAAGATCGGGATAGGTGCGGCGGACAAATTCCAGCCGCGAAAGTGTCGCAAATTCCGATGCGTCGACTTCAAGCACAAGCAGTTCCGCTTCGTGCAGGCTGGCCGGTTCCAGGGAAGCATTTGCCGGAACGGGAACGAATTGCACATTTTCAGCTGGCAAGGCGTTGCCGCTGCCGATTCTGGAAATCCAGCTATCGTTGGCAATAACGATTGTCTGCGGCGCCTGACCGACCGCACTATCGGGTGAGAGTTTCAAGATATCCTTCATGTCGGTTTCGCTCAATTCCCACCTCTGCCCAGACCATCTTCCATTGTGAGCGAATGGCTGGTTCCTGGAAGCCCCAGATCACGCAATGTGCCAAGACTGAGCGGTTTGAAGGGGAGTGATTGCACGGTGATAGTGACGATCGGATCGACGTCCGATCCGTTGGGGTCACCCGCATATCCTAGGCCCGACCAGCTATAATCGACCCTCACACTGTCCGCTCCGATTCCGCCATATTGGCTGTTCATGCGGACAACGATATCGTCAAAAGCCTGCTGGCCATTTGCCGATACCGTGGTTGGAAATGCGCAGGAGCCGCCTTGCGCGCATGCGCAGGAAACCGTGCCGCCGGTAGAGGTGCAGGTGACTCCCGGAAAGCTGGATTGCGGGACGACATCGCCCTGCGGAATATTGCCGCTGACAGCGAAAGAGTAATCATAAAGGCCGCTTGGAATCATGTCCGTGACCACGGCAAGACGAGTGCCCATTTGCGTGGCCTTTTCGACCTGGCCGACATTCCACATATAGCGGCCGACATCGATTGTCCCGAGCAGCAGCAGCAGGAGGAGCGGCAGGACGAGCGCGAATTCCGCTGCCGATGCGGCGCGATTATCACGCAGCAGGGTTTTCAATCCGTTCATAGACCGGCCACCGCTGCCTGCGCCTGTGCCACGACATCGATATTGCCGACATCAAAACCAAGCATGCCGAGAATAGGCGTATAATCGAAGCGGGTGGACACCGTCACAATGGGCGCGGCGCCATCTTCCAATGTACGATACAGGCCGGTGCCATATCCGCTGTCACAACTAACCGTGATTGTGATATCGCCGGCTTCCCAATCTGCGATACGAGAGTTGGTGCCATCAACCGTTCCCGAAAGCGTAACATTCCTGATCTGCGTTTGCATGGCTGCGGCGGTCGGACCTGTGGCAGGGTCTCTTAACGCCCCTGTTCCGGAACAGTCGAAATATGCAAATCTGTTACGCGAGGCATAGCGTGCGCCTTCGCGGACATATTTGATCGCCTTGTGCTCAGTCTGGAAATAATAGCCTGCTTCCATGGTGGTGAACAGCAAGGCAAAGGCCATGGGCAGGATCAGTGCCATTTCCACCGCCGCGGCAGCGCGCGTGTCGCGGATCGCGCGATGGATGATCCCGATCATCACTCGATCAACCTTGGCAGATCACGGCGGATAGTTTGTGCGGAAGAGCCATTGTCGCCGCCAATATCGGTGCGTCCGATGACTTCGGCATAAACGTCGAAGGCTTCGGTGTAGGTAACATTGCAGCCGTTACCGCTCTGGCATCTCTTCCTGGCAATAGCCGGCTCGACCATGAAGACATCGATCCAGCTGCCGACTGCAAGTTCTCTGTTATTAAGGTTGTTATGGCCCGTGCCTGTGGTCAGTGCGGTGCAGTTCAAAACCGCTACGCTCAGCCTGCGCCGGTCTGACTGCGACCCAGGGACCAGTCCATAAGGAGAATTGGGCAGCGCCAGCGAACGGCCTGGTTGCGGCTGGGCATAGGCATAAGTGTTACCGCTCACATTTTTGGCTATGCCGGGAAGTGTGCCTGCAACCATTTGATCGGCTTCCCACCGATAAACCTGATAGCGGGTCGGATAACCCTTTGGCTGCACTCCGTAAGTCAGGGCCGAAACCTGACCTGCATAATTCGCCCCGAAATTGGACAGCCAATAGGCGTTGATGTCCCAGTCTCCCGTTCCCATCCGTGCGCTTTGACCGCCATTGTGGGCTGCGCAATCGCCGTCATTGTTCCACGCATGACAAAGGTCGCGCGGGTGCCCCATGATGGCGGGCGCGGCCGTAGCTCCGAAAAGAGTGGCATATGTCGCCGTCGATGTCGGTCGATAGGCGTTGAGATGCGCATTTGCAGCCGAGCCGGCCTGATAGACGCTCCAATTGCTGTTGTTCTGCTGCCTGACAAAATCCTTGCGCACATTGACTGACGGGGAGCAGGTGCCGCTGATACTGTTGATAGATGGGCAATTATTGCCATTTCCGGGCAGATCGAACCTTGTGTTGATTGCGTCCATCACGCTGGCGTTGAGACCGTTCTTGACCTCTACTCCGTCAACAGCCGTGCAATCGCCACCGCGCACGTCCCAGCCGAGCGCGGCCTTAAGGCCATTCGCTCCGGTTCCGAAGCTGGTTTCGAGAAAACCGAAGGCACCTGGCTCATAGGATTCATTGCCGACCAGCTTGACGCCTGCACCAATATTATTGTCGACATCGAATTCCAGATAGGGATCGGTGTTGTTCGAAGGTTCGGTCGGATTGCAGATCATCAGCGGAGGAACACGGCAAATTGCGGTTCCAAGACCGGCAAGCGCCTGGCCGCGCGCAGGGCTTTCTATCAAGCCGCCAATCGCAGTGAAACTATAGCGGGCAGACCTTTGGTCCACGATGACTTCAACGAAGCGTGCACTCTCGTCCGTGGCCGCGACACTCGTCTTGGCTGAATCCTCATAGAATGTAATACCGTTGAAGGATCCGCAGGAGTCATCCGCAATGCTGATAGTTGTGCCGCCGTTGACCGTGACCGCATTGCCCATAGAATCATTGGATAACAGTGTGATATTGCGGAGCAGTTCTACCGCCGCATTCCCGGCGCGGGCGCATGCGCCGTCGGTTTTGTCGAGTTGTGTCACACCGGCAAGCGCTGCCTGATCTGCCGCAGTCTGCATTTCGGAATCAAGCGACATGATGCGATTGTAATCGAACGCCGCACCCGCCACGATGATCAAACCCGTTATCGCGATCGCATAGGTCGCTGCAACCGCACCGCTCTGATCTTGAAGATAGGTTGATCTGCGAGACATGGTGCTGACTCCTCTTAAATCCCTCCGCCGCCGCCGCTGCCAATAGACGTCGTGTCTTCGCGCTGAGGCTGCACGACCTGACGATCACGATAGCGCTGGACCGCCGCTGCAACCTGCGCTGCGCTGGTCACCATCGGCGCTGCGTAAACAGGATCTGGATTGACGACCATCGCGGCAAAAGTCTGGCGATTAGCTTCGCCGAACGCCTCTGGATCATACATGCCCGATTTCACCCCGTGGGTGCCGGCGCATGCGGCCAGCGTGCTGGCGAGCGCTGCTGCGGTAATGGCGGCTTTAATATTCATAATCCGATCCCTCCACCTGATTGGCTTCCACGCTCGGGGTGGAAGGCGCGAGTTCCTGCGGCTGATAGACGTCGCCGTTCAGGAGCACATCGGCTGCGGGCGGCGATGGCACGCGGTCAGTCGGCAGGCGAACCTGATCCGGCCTGATCGGCTGGACCAGTCTTGGCGTGACCACAATCAGCAATTCGGTTTCACCACGCTGGTAGCTGCTCGACCGGAACAGGGAACCAAGAATCGGAATAGAGCCGAGTAGTGGCAATTGCCGTACCGAGGTCTGCGTTTCATCACGCAGCAGGCCGGCGATCGCGAAGCTTTCTCCATCCCGCAACTCCACCGTGGTCCGTGCGCGCCGTGTCTGCAATCCGGGAACGGTCAGACCATTGACGGTGACCGATGCACTTGGGTCGATGGAGCTGACTTCCGGCTCCACCACCAGATTGATGACATTGCCGCCAAGCACGGTCGGGGTGAAGGCAAGGCTGACGCCGAATGGCTTGAACAGGACGGTTATGGCATTTCCGCCGTCGCCGCCGCTGTTACCTTGCGATACTGGCACGGGGAATTCCCCACCCGCGAGAAAAGAGGCGCTTTCACCCGACAGCGCGACCAGCGTCGGTTCCGCCAGTGTGCGCGACAGGCCATTCCGTTCCAATGTGTCGAGATAGGCTTCGATGCTGACATCGCCCAATTCGAACAATGCACCGAAGACGCCGAAGGAATCGGTGATTGCGCCGATAACAGGGGTCGCCGAGCCATCGATACCCGGCACCAGACTTGCGCCTTCGCCAACCGCCGCGCGGAAATCGCCATCACTATCGAAACCAAAGCCGCTTATGCCAAGTTCTTCGCCAATGGTGCGGCTGACTTCGGCAAAACGCACTTCCAGCATAATTTGCTGGCTGGCGCCGATGCCGAGAAGGTTGATAACGCTTTCACCGGCATAGGCAGTAGCTAACCTCGCCGCCTGGTCAGCCGCGCCCGGATTATTCACCGTGCCCGATAGCACGATAGAGCCGTTCGAAAGAGTAACGTCGATGGGGTGTTCTGGCAGCAAAGCGCCAAGCTGGCGACGCATGCCATCGACATCGGGACCGACCGACACATCCATCACCGCAATCACGCGATTGTTGTGATCATACAGCGTGAGGCTGGTGGTCCCCATGGACTTTCCCAGGACATAGATCGAGCGATCCGAAATCGGCAATACATCTGCAATTTCGGCATTGCCGATCATCGCGCGTTCTATACGATCGCCGGTGGTCACCACCTGACTTTTGTTGATGGGAACGATCAATTCACCAGCGTGCAGGCCGTGATCATTCTGCATCTGTGCAGCAGCTGGCATTGCGGCGACCGGAGCGACCGCAGCAGCGATCACCATAGCCAGTGCGCGGAGTGGCGTGGAAGAAGATTTCAACTTGCTCATGATCAACGTCCCCTGAACCTGCCGACCGGATATTCGGTCGATTCCGTACCGCGAATGACCGACATGGTCGGGCCGGTATGAAGGGGCGGCGCGGGCGGTCCTGATGCTTGCTGCGGACCACCGGCATAGCCCGGCGGCGCAAAGATGAATTGTGGGGAAGCCGGCGCACTATTTGCGGACGGCGCGGTGCGCTGGCCGGCAAGATAAATGCTGGGATCGCCAAGATCACGCGATGTCACGGTGAGCATCGGCCCCGGTTCCTGATTTTCGACATTCCGCAGCGCCATGGTGAGCTGCCCTAGCCGGTTGGCGAGAACCAGCTTTTGCGCGCCGAACTGATCGACCTGAAGCACAGCCGTGCTGCCGACAGCAGGATCGGTCGCATCTTCGCTGGCGACCTGATCAACCGCAAGGACCTGCACCCCTTCCATGATGACATCGGTCATCAGATCATCCGCGCCGGCGCCGAGGCCCGGAATCTGGCGGGTGAGGAATATGTCCACGGTATCATTGGGCCTGACAAAGCCCGAAACACCGCTGACGGCAGTCACCGGAATGGAAATGGCGCGCATGCCTTCGGGAAGGATTGCGGAAAGCACCGCGCGCCCACCTGCGCCGCTGACCTTGTCGGCCAGGATGGGTTCGCCCGGAACAATGGGGCGCAGCGCCACGCGGCCGCCCATCATCGCATCTTCCATGCTGTTGAATGACCCTGCCGGAACGGAGCCGGCGGGGAAATTCTGCATGCGCAGATTTTCAGTGGTGAGAGGGGAGCCGAATTGGAGCGGCTGGGTCGCAACAACTATGCGGGAAAGTTGCTGTTCCTGAGCGACGCGTTCTTGTTGGTCCTCAACGCCGGAAAACCAGGCATTGGCCAAGACTACGGCAATAATGCCCAGAACAACAGCTATTGCTAAAATCGCGAGATTACGCGGCCCCATGACTTTCCCCCCAGAAAGTTTATTGTCCGATAACTATAGACGAAAAAAAGGCCCCTGCGAGCTAATTCTCGCAGAGGCCCATTTTGGGCCTACTTATCAGCAAGTCGTTGGTGCAGTCGGGGTCAGGGTGCCGCCAGAATTATTGTTGCAGGCATACACGTCTTCACCAGCACTGCCGATGGCTTCTTGGACGTTTGCGCCCAGATAAAGAGCGGCAGCGCCAATGCCAACGCCAACAACGGCAATGATCAGGGCGTATTCGGCAGCCGAAGCGCCAGTTTCGTCAGCAATAAAGTTCTTGATAAAAGTTTTCATGATATTTCCCCCAGTAATCAGGATTCACACAGGAATGGTCCGGCATCTATTTCCGGGCACCGATCTAGTCTGAGGTAGATTTCCATCCGCCAGCCCCCTGTTCGTATCATTTCCATTTACGGTAGATCCGTCAGTCCTGGCGTTGGAAGTTTGCCCCCTCCGACAACACTAATGGTCTGCCAAATCGCCTCCTTGGTCAATGAAACGTTAAAGGCGTAGGATAAATCTCCCGATTCCAGTGGGCTGCATAGACGATTTCTTAAAGAAATTGGTTTATGGCTATTTAACCATACTGCCTGAAGGCGCAATGCGGTCATGGATTCTCAAATCGATTCGCGCGATTGGTAAGTTAATCACATCAGTCGAATTGCAAATGCCGATGGAATTCGAGCCGGGTCAGGGGTTGAATACAGAGTTTCCGCCCAGAAGCATAAGTCCGCATCGGGTAAATTCTCTGAGAAATACCCTGCAGATCCTGAATTTTTTCAAAAGAATAGCAGCAAACCGCAGCTGTCATGCGGAGCTGGGATCGAGCTTTGCTTCCAGTTTCCTGACAAGAAATAGCGGAACGATTACGGAAAGCGCTATGCCCAGCAAGGAGCTGACACCCAGCCAGATCGCCATCAGCGAACCGCCCGCCTGATACATTGCATAAAAGACGGGTGCCGCCAGTATAAGTCCGCGGATTTCATTAAGTGCTAACAGCACAGCAGCTGACTTGAGCACAAGGCGAAGCAGGGTAAGGCGACGGTGTGTCATGCCTCCTGTATCGCGCAAAATGGTAAACATTGACTTAGGAAGGGAAGGATCGGTGTGCTCCGGTCGTTTTCATATCCCCCCGGCTATTTAGACGACTGCACCGCCAGTCTGTTCCAGCAATCGCTTTAGCTGTCCGTCACAAAGCCCTGCCGTGCGCGTATCCACTGCCACGAAGATGCGCCCTTTTTGAAGCTGTTCCTCCAGGTGGTTGGCCGCATATTTTCCTACGTCGGCATCGGAAAGCATGGTTGCCATGGCAGCGCCCGTCGCGCCGATAATTCCGCTGGCCGTCGCCACAGATGAATAGGCGGACGCCAATACTGCGCCAGCCGCTGCCACCGGCCCAACGCCTGGCAGCACGAGTATGGCAATGCCAAGCGCCGCACCTGCAAGTCCGCCCCCCGACACCCCTGCCAAAACTCTGCCAACACTATGCCCTTCGACACGGTCAAGTTCCTTTTCGACAAATTGGCCAGTGCGCCACAATATCGAAATGCTCTCCTGAGCGAGTCCGGCGGCCAAGAGTTCAGTCGTGGCCTTTTCGGCATCTTTGAGCGAGGTGTAGATTGCTGTGATGGTAAATGCGCGGTCGCGCTTTTCCCGCTTGCAAGCCTCCGCAAATACGCGCGCAAATGTGCTGCGATCCTGCGATGTCTTGAAAATGGCCCTGACACCGGATGTATGGCGCAGCTTCACGACGCTCGGCGATGGATCGCAGCGGTGATAGGTCCGCAAGAGCTGTTCCAGCGTCGAAGGTGACAATTGCCTGTCTGTCGCGCGATTGATCCATTCAATGCGGTCGGGATGTGGGTGTTCGGCAGGCAAATAGTTTAGCGCAAACAGATCCTCTGCTTTCACTACATAAAAATAAGTAGGTGTTTTCCCGTTATCCACATCGCTCTATTGCCGCTTTGGGACAATCAATCCAATGCTAGAAACAGGACCTAACCATTTTGGGACAATTTAGATGTGATGCCAGCTATACTAAGTGGGTATTCCAAGCATAAAATTACCGCGCCTTATTATGGTCAACCCATTGCTCGAAGCTTTTCAAAAATGGCCGCAGCGTGTTCCCGTCGGCAAATCAGCAGATCGGGCAGATAGGTGTCACGCTGGTTGTAGATAAGCGGGGAGCCGTCAATGCGGCTGATGTGCAGCCCGTGTGCGGCGGCAACGGCGGCAGGGGCGCAGCTATCCCATTCAAACTGGCCGCCGGAATGCAGATAGATATCCGCTTCACCGCGGATAATGGCCATGGCTTTGGCGCCTGCGCTCCCCATGGGGACGAGTTCGGCGTCCAGCGCCTCTGCAACCGCAACGGCCTCGCCGGCGGGGCGGGTGCGGCTGACGACCATGCGCAGCTTTTCCGGCGCTTCTGGCAGAGTGAGCGGCTGATCGGTGCGTAGAACCATATCGAGGCCGGGCAGGGCTACCGCGCCTATTTTGGGCCTGCCATCGATGGCGAGCGCGACATGCACTGCCCAGTCCGCACGGTGTTCCCCATATTCGCGGGTGCCGTCCACTGGATCAACGATCCATACGCGGCTCTTGTCCAATCGGTCTTCGGTGTCTTTGCTCTCTTCCGACAGCAGGCCGTCATCAGGGCGCAGATGGCGCAAGGCATGGACGAGGAATTGGTTGGCGGTTTCGTCGCCCGCCTTTCCCAGCGCCTTGCCTTCGAAAACGCCCGCGGCACGCACTTCAAGTAGAATGCGTCCGGCACAGCTGGCCAGATGGGCTGCGAGTTCGGCGTCTGTCATAGGGTGATCACTCATTTGAGAGGCAGGATCTGGCTTACGATATAGTCGGCTGCCTCTTCAGGCGTCATCGCAACCGTATTGACGGTGATTTCCGGCTCCTGCGGTGGTTCATACGGGCTGTCGATACCGGTAAAGTTCTTAAGCTTGCCCTCACGCGCCTTCTTATAGAGGCCCTTTACATCGCGTTTCTCGGCAACTTCCAATGGGGTGTCGACGAAAATCTCGATGAATTCGTGATCGGCGAGCATTTCCCGCACCATTTGCCGTTCAGCACGGAAGGGGCTGATGAAGGCTGTCAACACGATTAACCCAGCATCGGTCATCAAACGCGCCACTTCTCCGATACGGCGAATATTTTCAATCCGGTCGGTTTCGGTAAAGCCCAAATCCTTGTTGAGGCCGTGGCGCACATTGTCGCCATCGAGCAGGAAGGTGTGGCGGTTCATCAGCGCCAGCTTCTTTTCAACCTCATTTGCAATGGTGGATTTCCCGCTGCCCGATAGGCCGGTGAACCACAAGACGCGCGGTGTCTGGTTTTTCATGTCGGCATGGTGCTGACGGGTGATGTCGGTTGGCTGCCAATGCACGTTCTGGCTGCGGCGCAGGCTGAAATTGAGCATTCCGGCAGCAACGGTGGCATTGGTGATCTTGTCGATGAGGATAAATCCGCCAAGCGTGCGGTTCTCATCATAGGATTCGAACACCAGGAGCTTGTCGGCAAACACTTCTGCCACGCCAATATCGTTCAGGGTCAGCGATTTTGCCGCCAACCTGTCCATCGTGTTTACATCAACGCGGTATTTGGGCGGCTGCACGGTGGCCGATACGGCTTGCGTGCCCAGTTTCAGCCAATAAGCGCGCCCGACATGCAGGTCCTCGTCATTGAGCCAGACGATAGTCGATTCGAACTGATCGGCGGTTTCGGGCGGATCACCTGCCGTGCACAACACATCGCCGCGCGAACAATCAATCTCATCCTCGAGGGTCACGGTGACGGATTGCCCGGCAACCGCCTCGTCCAGATCGCCATTGTAGGTGACGATGGATTTGACCGCGCTGGTTTTGCCCGAAGGCAGCACACGCACTGCGTCACCTGGATGAATGGATCCGGTGGAGATCAGACCGGAGAAGCCGCGGAAATCGAGGTTGGGGCGGTTGACCCACTGCACCGGCATACGGAACGGCTTTTGCGCTGCAACCGTGGAAAGCACCTCTACGTTTTCGAGATGTTCGATGAGGCTTGGCCCTTCATACCAAAGGGTATTCTCGCTCGGCGCGGTGGTGATGTTGTCGCCCTTGAACCCGCTGATGGGGAGCGCGGTAAAATTCTCAATGCCAATTTCCTGTGCGAAGGCGGCATAATCGGCCACAATGGAATCAAATGTGTCCTGACTATATTCGACAAGATCCATCTTGTTGACCGCCAGCACGATATTCTTGATGCCGATGAGGTGGCACAGATAGGAATGGCGGCGCGTCTGGACCAGCACGCCCTTGCGCGCATCAACCAGGATCACCGCGAGATCGGCAGTTGATGCACCGGTCACCATATTGCGCGTATATTGTTCGTGCCCCGGACAATCGGCTACGATGAACTTGCGTTTTTCGGTGTTGAAGAAGCGATAGGCAACGTCGATCGTGATGCCCTGTTCGCGTTCTGCAGCCAAACCGTCCACCAATAAGGCAAAATCGATTTCCTGCCCCTGTGTGCCGACCTTCTTGCTGTCGGATTGCAGCGCATCCAGCTGGTCTTCGAAGATCATCTTGGAATCGTACAGCAGCCGCCCGATCAGGGTCGACTTGCCATCATCCACGCTGCCACAAGTGATGAAGCGCAGCATGGTCTTGTGCTGGTGGGTATCGAGATAGCTGTCGATATCCTCTGCGATAAGCGCTTCGGTGCGGTACACCGGATCGGGGCTTACTGTGTCGGCCATCAGAAATAGCCCTCCTGTTTTTTCTTCTCCATGCCGGCGCCGCCCGCATCCTTGTCTATCACGCGGCCCTGCCGCTCTGATGTCGTGGTGAGCAGAGTTTCCTGAATCACTTCGGACAGGGTCGATGCTTCGCTTTCCACCGCACCTGTCAGCGGGAAGCATCCCAGCGTGCGGAAACGCACAGATCGTTCGGTAATTTCGGGAAGCTTGCCCAGCACCTTTTCCAGACGCTCTGGATCATCGGCCATGAACAGGCCGCCTTCCCAGATATAGGTCGGGCGTTTTGCAGCAAAATAGAGCGGGACGATCTCAATTTCTTCAAGCTGGATATATTGCCAAACATCGAGCTCGGTCCAGTTTGAGATGGGGAACACGCGGATGCTTTCACCCTTGCGCTTCTTGGCATTGAACAGGTTCCACAATTCGGGTCGCTGGCTTTTGGGATCCCAGCCGTGGCTGGCGGTGCGGAAGGAAAAAATGCGCTCTTTCGCGCGGCTTTTTTCCTCGTCACGCCGTGCGCCGCCAAAGGCTGCATCAAAACCGTGGAGGTTGAGCGCCTGCTTCAGCCCTTCGGTCTTCCACATGTCGGTGTGGAGGGGGCCATGGTCAAACGGATTGATATCGCGTTCTTCCGCCTCCGGGTTCTGATAGACGAGCAGTTCCATGCCAGCCTTTTCCGCCATCTTGTCGCGCAGATCATACATCGCCTTGAACTTCCATGTCGTATCGACATGCATCAGCGGAAATGGCGGCGGCGACGGATAGAAAGCCTTGCGCGCCAGATGCAGCATTACTGCTGAGTCCTTGCCCACCGAATACAGCATCACGGGCTTCTCCGCCTCTGCCGCAACTTCACGCATGATATGAATCGCCTCGGCCTCAAGCCGCTGGAGATGGGTTAGGGGTGCAGTCACGAATCGGGTCCTTGCCATTATCCAATTGTCTTGCGGTCTAGCGACTGTTCAAAATCGTGGACCTCCCAGATGGGAGGTGGTAAGAAACCGCCATGCGCGTTCCCAATCTTGGTGAAACGGACCTGTTGGTGCCCTTGCATGAAGGCATGTTCGAGGAGCCCATGTGGTACACATTTCTTTCGCGCCTGCGCCATGTGGCCGGTGCTGATTGCGCCGCTATCGTGCTGCGCACTGCGCAGGGTAATGAAATGGTGCGACTGGCCTCGGCTGGCGGAGATTGGCCGCACGGGCTGGACGCACTTTTCACTCAGTCGCCTGATGGCGAGAATGCCGTGCGTCAGGCAATGCGCGAAGGGCGCGTATATTCGCGTAGTGAATTGGCACAGGAAGCTCCATTAGCCGGGCTTGCTGCGGACAGCGATGTGCCGGCCCTGCGCGCCATGCGACTGGGGATCGATCGCGGGATTGATGCAGTGCTGCTATTGGCGGGGACCAATCCGCTCGGCCCCGATATCGCCAGTCTGATGAGTGCGATCGCGCCCCATTTCAAGGTCGCACTGCGTGTATTGGGGGCAATGGAGCGCGAGCGTGTGCATTCTGAAATGAGCGCACAGGCCTTTGCCCGGATCAATTTCGGGTGGATTTCTCTCAACGACAAATGCGGCATCGTCGATGTCGATCCGCAGGCCGGACGTCTGCTCCAGCAATCAGGGGCGCTGCGGCGCGGCACCTATGACCGACTCACCCCGGCAGATGCGGCGGTGGACCGGCAGTTGACAGCGCTGGTGCGTGAATTTGCGGCCAATCCGAAAGCGCGCCCGCGCGCCATTAATCTCAGCCATGACCCATGGATCGACATTCTTGTCGCCCCTCTGCGGATCAGGGCGCTATCGGGTGGCAGCGATGCGGTGGCCGTGGTCTATATCCGCGGCGATCGGTCATCCTCAGCAGACCGGGCCGAGCAGCTGGTAGATCTGTTTGATCTCACCCCCAGCGAGGCGCGGCTGGCATGGTCGATGGCGCAGGGTCTCTCTATCGCTGAGGCCGCGCAAGAACACGGCCTGACAATCGAGACGGCGCGCAATTATTCCAAGAAGATCTATGGCAAGACCGGAGCACGCGGACAGGTGGACCTCGTGCGCCACGTGCTCACCGGGGTATTGGCACTGGCTTGAAAATCAGCCGGTCAATGGACGGGTGACGAGTGCCTTGCCGTCCGGCGCGAAGGTGACATCGGCAAGGCTTGAAGCATAGGCGCAGTGCCCAGGTGAAATTATATCGCCCAAAACAATCACTTCGCCCGCAAGCGGCATGACGAGCAGCCCATCGGCATAGCTGTATAGCAATGCCTCGTCTGCCACGCCGTCAACCAGGTCGAGCGTGAAGTGTGGCCCATCAACCAGGCAGGCGTGGCCTGTATCGGGGATGCGCTGGCGCAGCTGGGGGGGGTGGGGTGATCCTTTTGCAATTGCGACGCCTTCATCAAGATGCAGTTCTCTTGGCCGTCCGTAATCATAAAGGCGGTAGGTGACATCGCTGTTCTGCTGGATTTCAATAATTGCACAACCCTCGCCAATCGCATGCACCGTGTTGGCAGGGATGTAGAAAAAATCGCCCGCCTGCACCTCATACCACATCAACAGGTCTTCAATCGATCCGTCGATGGCGGCTGCGCGCATGGTTTCTGCATCCACTTCATTGCGAAAGCCGACGCCAAGCATTGCGCCCGTTTCTGCCGCGACCACCAGCCAGCACTCTTCCTTCCCATTGCGGCCCAGCCCTGCCGCCTCGGCCTGCACATCGTCAGGGTGGCACTGAACCGAAAGCCGATCACTGGTGAAGAGATATTTGACGAGCAATTGGGGAAGCTGTTGGGGCGGTTCGAACCAGATTTCGCCAATGCGTTTGCCTTTGGGCGCGATAAATGGCGCGGGCAGGGTCTCGCATCCCCAGACCTTTTCTACCGTGCGGGTGCGCAGTTTCATGCAAAAAACCTGTATTTCTTCTGATATTGGCGATGGCGTTCAATGAGGCGTCGACGTTCAGACTGCGTGGGTCAAGGGCTTATCTCTCGGCCATATATGCCTCAGATTTGCATTGTGTGAACGTCGGGAAACCGCATTGGCGATGAGTGCTTCGATAATTTGGGAGAAAGCGATGCAAAATCCACATTCGGGCAACAAGGCCTGCAGCGCTTTGTATTTCCGGGACGTGCCGGTTAGGCCAGCGCGATGACTGACGCTGCAAAGATAGCGGGCGATCCGCATTGGCTTCCCCATGCACTCGACATGGCAGGCGGGCGCATGCAATTCCTGCGTATCGGTCGCGAAGCATTGACCGCGTCCGGCTTCCTTGCCGATCTGACTCAGGAAACATGCGAGGACGAGGCATGGCTGCCCTTCGACACGGTGCGCGCCATGGAACCTGCGGCAGCGCCGCTCCATTTCATCTTTCACAGTGCATTTTGCCGCTCGACCCTGCTGGTTCGCGCCATGAATGTTCAAGGCGTATCTGTGGGCCTGGCTGAGCCAGGCATTATCGCGCAGCTCGCAGGCGCGGGCGATCCGGCAAAAGGGCTGGTCAAACCCGTATGCGACCTTCTTTCACGCCCCTGGGGTGATGGTGGGGCGGTTTTCGTCAAACCTACCAATCACGCCAATATGCTGATCCCTCATCTCTTGTCTGCACGTCCGGATGCAAGGGCGATATTGATGACCAATCCGCTGGGCAGCTTTCTGCGCTCAGTCGACAGGCGCGCCCTGATCGGGCGGCGATGGGGTCGCCAGCTTTATCTGGAGATCATGGGCTATGCGGGAATGGATATCGGCATGGACGCGCGCGAACAATTCAGCATGACTGATCTGCAGGCAGCTGGTCTTGCATGGTTCTTTTCGCAGCGATTCTTCACGATGCTGCTGGCAGGCCGGGAGGGCGCGCGGTTACGCAGTCTTGATGGGAACCGCTTTGATCTGGACCGCGCTGACACGATAAAAGCCGTGCTGGATTTTTCCGGACTATCTAGTGATGCGGTGCAAATTGAACGGATTGTCGATGGCCCCCTGTTCCGCCGCCACGCCAAGCTGGGTGGCGAATTTGCAATGGAAAGCCTGACAGAGCGGTCCCCGTCATACGCGCAGGAATGTGAGCAGGTGAGCCAGTGGATCGGCATGATTGCGCAGCAGGCGGACGTGGAGATACCGCTGCGGCAGACCCTGTCGGTAAGGTCCCGTTAGCTCCATTCGAGACTGACGCAGGGCCGATATGCGTTGTTGCTGCTGAAAGGTTTCGTTCTGCCGCTGCCTGAATAGGCCCCGTCTTAAACGCTTGGCTGCATTATCTTGTCATTCATCGCCCTGCGCTTACATTGGGATCACGAAAGGACCTTCCTGCAATGAGCGACAATCGCGAACCCGAAGAACAGCCCAACCCCTGGATGAAAAGCCTGCTGGTGTGGGGCGGTATCTTCCTTGCCCTGCTGCTGGCCTTGTCGATGTTCGGCGGAGCGCGGGAAGCGCCCGGCACACCGATCCTTTATTCCGATTTCAAGGACAAGGTTGCGGAGGGCAGCGTGCGTGAAGTCACTATCGCGCCCAATCTCATCACCGGCGTGCTGGGCAATGACGAGCGGTTTTCCACGACGCCTGTGCCGGGTGATGCGCGGCTGACCGAACAGCTTGAAGCTGCCGATGTGCAATTCACCGGCACGCCTGCCGATGAAGGCAATGTGCTCCTTTATATCCTAATTCAGACGCTCCCCTTCTTGCTGATCCTCGGCATCGCGTTTTTCGCGCTACGTCAGGTTCAAAAAGGTGGTGGCAGCGGGGCGATGGGGTTTGGCAAGTCCAAAGCCAAGTTGCTCACTGAAAAGCAGGGCCGCGTCACATTTGAAGATGTCGCCGGTATTGATGAAGCGCGCGAGGAATTGCAGGAGATCGTCGAATTCCTTAAAGATCCGCAACGCTTCTCCAAGCTTGGCGGCCAGATCCCCAAGGGCGCGCTGCTGGTTGGTTCTCCCGGTACAGGTAAAACGCTGCTGGCCCGCGCCATTGCGGGTGAGGCACGCGTGCCTTTCTTCACAATTTCAGGTTCGGACTTTGTCGAAATGTTCGTCGGTGTCGGCGCCAGCCGTGTGCGCGACATGT
>OJBY01000037.1_pt1 | contig 91433 bp, 79 predicted proteins | sample 1591731 | NCBI WGS metagenome assembly OJBY01 (sample SAMN05416837, study PRJEB24817) | seawater metagenome | isolation source: Sea water | place: Canada:Atlantic | collected 2013-07
ACGAGATCATGCCTAGTCTCGTGGGCTCGGAGATGTGTATAAGAGACAGATATTTCGTCGTGCTGTTTGGATGGGCGGTGATGCTGGCCTGGTCAAAACCATGGCTGGAACGTTTCCGATACGGTCCGCTCGAATGGCTGTGGCGCTGCCTGACCTATGGCCGCCTGTTTCCTCTACGTCGCCAGTCTGCGGGTGATAATTAGTCGCAGTTAACTTGCTAATGCAACAGACTCGCATTAACAGGGAGTTAGACGGACGGAGCTTTCTCGTAAATGTACATCTGCATCTGCAATGCAATCCGCGAATGTGAACTGCGCAAGGCCGCGCGGCAGTTTGGCGGAGGCGGTGCCGAAAGCGTGTATGCAAAGATGGGTAAAGCGCCCCATTGCGGGCATTGCCTGGAAGAAGCAGATGAAATTGTCCAGGAAGAGCGTGAAGCACTGTTCGAAGCGTCCAGCGCTGCCTGAAACCCTGCTCTACTTCTCTTCTGAATTGCAATCGCAATAGCTCGTTTTTGGGTGTTTTCCGGCGTTCTTCTATTCACCACTCCTTGCATTTTCGCGCCATTGGTGACCTAATGGCTGGCATATTTAAGCAGCTAGGGAAAGTGCCATGAAGGGCGACGAAAAGGTCATCGACTATCTCAACCAGGCGCTGACGAACGAGCTCACCGCGATCAACCAATATTGGCTGCACTACCGCGTGCTGGACAATTGGGGCGTCGACAAGCTGGCCGAATATGAACGCCACGAATCCATTGATGAAATGAAGCATGCGGATTGGCTGGCAGACCGCATTCTGTTCCTTGATGGGCTGCCGAATTTCCAGGCCCTGCATAAATTGAAGGTTGGTGAAACGGTCGAGGAAATCCTCAAGGCTGATCTCATGCTGGAGCAGGAGGCGATACCCCTGCTGAAAGAGGCCGCCACCTATTGTCAGCAGGTGAAGGATTACACATCAGGACAGTTGTTCGAGAATATTCTGGCTTCCGAGGAAGAGCATGTGGACTTCCTCGAAACCCAATTTGATATGATCGCCCGCATGGGCATTCAGAATTATGTCCAGCTCAACAGCAAACCGGCAGGTGAATCCAGCGAAGAGGGGTAAAAGCGCCTCCTTTGCGTGGCTCCCCGATGTCTGAAGTTTGGCATCTTTTGGCGATCGACAGCCGTTGAAACAGAGTATTCTTCCGGCAAGAAAGCCTAAGAACATCTTCTGATCCGTGCGGAAAAATCTCCAGACTTTGCATTAGCCTGATGCTGATTGAGCGTATGATCTCAGCCGGTCCTTACGTGCATTACGCCAAGCCAAATCCAGAAAAAATCAATTGACCGCGCCATGCTGAATGCAATTAAAGGCAGCGTTGAGGAAAAACCAATCGAAGTAGAAGCCAGGAAAAGGCACCCATTGCTCGCCAATAATTCTGGTTTCTTGAAGGAAATGGCAGGTCGGTAATTGAAAAGCATCGCGGATATCGTTGCGCTCCATATTAGGAAATTGGGACCGCTATTACCTGTACTGCATGATGTGCAGGCGGAGTTCGGATTTATCGATGCCGCTAAGGAATCCGAAATAGCCCAAGCGCTCAATCTAAGTCGCGCGGAAGTCCATGGCGTAGTTAGTTTCTATCATGATTTCTTGTCCGCGCGGGACCCACGACCTGAAGTGCAGATTTGCAGGGCGGAGGCATGCAAGGCGCGCGGCGTGGAAGGTCTGATGGCCGCGGGTGAAGCTGCCGCTGGGAAGCGGGTGCGTCTGAAGACTGTTTATTGCCTGGGCTTATGCAGCGCGGGCCCTGCAGCAAGGGTTGGCAATCAGCTGCATATCCGCCTTGATGCGGACCGCCTGACACAGGTCATTGAGCAGTCATGAGCATGGTTCGCATATCCGATGATGCACTCGCCAACGCGGGCGGGGCCGGTGAGATTGCAAGCGAGATTGAACGTCGCGGGCATCAAGTCGATCGAGTTTCGAGTTGGGGGATGCACTGGCTGGAGCCGCTGATAGAAATTGATGGCATTGGCTGGGGGCCGGCAACACCGGAACGCATTGATGAGATTCTTGATGGCAAGGCCTCGGATATCTGCATCGGCAGGATCGAAGATCACCCCTTTCTTGCCCGTCAGCAGAGACTGACCTTTGCTCGCGCAGGTCGCACACGCCCGACCAGCTTCGATGATTATCGCAATTACGGAGGATGGGCGGGACTCCTCAGGGCCCGCAGTATGACTTCAGATGCCGTGATTGAAGAGGTTTCGCAATCGGGGCTGCGCGGTCGCGGCGGCGCCGGATTCCCGACCGGCATAAAGTGGCGGACGGTGGCCGATGCGTCAGGCAGCGACAAATATATCGTCTGCAATGCCGATGAAGGGGATAGCGGAACCTTCGCCGACCGGATGCTTATGGAAGGCGATCCTTTTGCCCTCATCGAAGGCATGGCGATTGCAGGGCACGCAGTAGGTGCAGGGCACGGCTTCATTTATGTCAGAAGCGAATATCCTGACGCGATCAATAAACTCAATCTGGCAATCGCTAATTGCGCAGGGTTCATCGCCCCATTCTCTATCGAGGTTCGGGTGGGCGCGGGTGCCTATGTTTGCGGCGAGGAAACGTCGCTCCTCAACTCTCTGGAAGGCAAGCGTGGAGAGGTCCGGGCCAAGCCACCGCTGCCAGCAGTAGAGGGGTTGTTTGGCTACCCGACCGTGGTCAATAATGTACTGACCTTGGCTGCGGTCCCGCACATTCTCGGCGAGGGCGGGGCCAGAGCCTATGATGCGCTGGGAATAGCGCGGTCAAAAGGCACGATGCCGATCCAGTTGGCAGGCAATATCAAACATGGCGGATTGTATGAAACCGCTTTCGGGATCAGCCTGCGAGAACTGATTTACGACATCGGTGGAGGAACCGCTTCGGGCCGACCTGTAAAGGCGGTGCAGGTCGGCGGTCCATTGGGCGCCTATATCCACCCCGATCAGTTCGATATCATATTCGACTATGAGACATATACCGGGGCTGATGCGTTGATCGGCCATGGCGGTATTGTGGTTTTCGACGATACAGCGGACATGGGAGCGATGGCGCGCTTTGCGATGGAATTCTGTGCGGCGGAAAGTTGCGGCAAGTGCACCCCCTGCCGGATTGGCGCAGTGCGCGGCATCGAGATTATTGACAGGATTAGAGCAACCGAAGCTGGAGAGGGAAGGGAGCGGGACGGGTTGGAAATTGCGCCGCAGATGCACAATGCTCGCAAGACCGCGCGCAGCCGCGAGGATGAAGTGCAGCTGCTCGAAGACCTGTGCGAAACACTCAAGTTCGGCTCACTCTGCGCGCTGGGCGGATTTGCGCCCTATCCGGTGATGAGCGCGCTGAGGCATTGGCCGGATGATTTCGGTAAATGATACTCGGCGTTGTGCTTGCAGGCGGGCAATCCACTCGCTTCGGTAGCGACAAGGCACTTGCCGAAATTGGCGGGTTCAGCCTGATCCAGCTGGCGGTCGATGCGTTAGCTAGCTGGTGCGATACAGTGCTTGTTGCAGGTCGGCAGTGTGCTCCGGTCGCCACAATTCCTGATTGGCCTCGCGCAGGATGCGGCCCACTGGGCGGGATTGCTGCGGGCCTGAGATATGCGCGTGATGAAGGGTTTGCTTCCATGCTTACCTGCGGCGTCGACAGCGCGGATTTGCCAGATGACCTTGTGAGGCAACTTTCCCCTGCACCTGCGTGTTTTGCCAGTCAGCCGGTAATCGGACACTGGCCGGTTGCAGCCTGCGAAGATGTCGAGCGCATCCTGAACGGCAGGGGCCGCCATTCAATGCGCGCCTTTGCGCATGCGATTGGCGCGCGCGAAGTGATCTCCAGCCACAAACCTGCTAACATCAACACGCAAGCCGACCTCGCGGAAATGGAGAAGCGACATGGGCTATGAGCGTCAACAAGATTTCGGAACGCCCGAATCCCATGCGCCCACATCTGTCACACTGACGATAGATGGGCGCGATGTTACCGTGCCCGCCGGGACAAGCGTTATGCGTGCAGCGGCGCAGAATGGTGGTGCAATCCCCAGTCTTTGCGCAACTGACAAAATCAAATCTTTCGGATCGTGCCGCTTGTGCCTGGTGGAGATTGATGGTGCGCGTGGCACACCTGCCAGCTGCACCACGCCAGCTGCTCAAGGCATGACAGTTCATACCCAGACCCCGCGCCTTCAAAAGCTGCGCCGTGGGGTGATGGAACTCTACATTTCGGATCATCCGCTCGATTGCCTCACTTGCAGCGCGAATAATGATTGCGAGCTGCAGGATCAGGCAGCCGCGGTGGGGTTGCGCGATGTGCGTTACGGCTATGATGGCGCTAACCATCTCGGCAAGGCAACCGATCGCTCCAATCCCTATTTCGATTTCGACCCATCGAAATGTATCGCCTGTTCGCGATGCGTGCGTGCCTGTGATGAAGTGCAAGGGACTTTTGCACTGACGATGGATGGACGCGGCTTCGCTTCAGAGATCAGTGCAGGCACGGCGCAGGATGATTTCATGTCAAGCGAGTGCGTCAGTTGCGGTGCCTGTGTGCAGGCCTGCCCGACGGCGACCCTGCAAGAAAAGTCAGTCAGGGAAATAGGCACGCCCGAACGCAGCGTGGTGACAACTTGCGCATATTGCGGGGTTGGCTGCACTTTCCGCGCCGAAATGCGCGGTGAGCAAATTGTTCGGATGGTGCCGTGGAAGGACGGCAAGGCAAATCGCGGCCATTCCTGCGTGAAGGGTCGCTTCGCCTGGGGGTATGCCAACCATCAGGACCGGATCACGAGCCCGATGGTCCGCGAAAGCACTGACCAGCCGTGGCGCGAAGTAAGCTGGGACGATGCGCTGGAATTCTCTGCCACTCGGATCAAGGCCATCAAGGCCGAGCATGGCGCGCAAGCATTGGGCGGGATAACCTCCAGCCGCTGCACCAATGAAGAAACTTATCTGGTACAAAAGCTTGTTCGCGCAGGCTTTGGTACCAATAATGTCGATACCTGCGCGCGCGTTTGCCATTCCCCTACCGGTTACGGGCTGAAAACTACCTTCGGCACCAGTGCAGGCACACAAGATTTCGACAGCGTCATGGCATCAGATGTGATTCTGGTGATCGGAGCAAATCCGACTGACGGGCATCCCGTCTTCGCCAGCCGCATGAAACAGCGATTAAGACAGGGTGCAAAGCTGATTGTGATCGATCCGCGCCGCATTGATCTAGTCAAGTCCCCGCATGTCGAAGCAGCACATCACTTGCCCTTGCAGCCCGGTACCAATGTCGCCGTGCTGACGGCTATGGCCCATGTCATCGTGACCGAAGGGTTGGCGGACGAAGACTTCATTCGCGCACGATGCGACTGGGACGAATATCAGGACTGGGCGCGATTTGTGTCGGATAGCCGCCATGCACCCGAACGGCTTGAGGCGGTTACCCGTGTGCCCGCTAGTGATCTTCGTGCTGCAGCGCGCCTGTTTGCGACCGGCGGCAATGGTTCAATCTATTACGGTCTCGGCGTCACAGAGCATAGCCAAGGCTCCTCAACCGTCATGGCGATTGCCAATCTGGCGATGGTAACAGGCAATATGGGGCGCCCGGGTGTCGGCGTGAATCCGCTGCGCGGACAGAACAATGTGCAAGGCGCCTGCGACATGGGCAGCTTTCCTCACGAATTGCCCGGTTATCGCCACATCTCCGATAATGAAACCCGCGCATTGTTTGAAACCGATTGGGGCGTAACGCTGGATCCGGATCCAGGCCTGCGGATCAACAATATGCTTGATGCTGCGGTAGATGGTTTCTTCCGGGCGATTTACATACAAGGGGAGGATATTCTTCAGTCGGACCCAAATACGCAACATGTAGCTGCAGGACTTTCAGCGATGGACCTCGTGATTGTTCACGATCTCTTTTTGAATGAAACGGCGAATTACGCCCATGTCTTCCTGCCGGGTTCCACATTCCTGGAAAAGAACGGGACGTTCACCAATGCAGAGCGGCGGATCCAGCCGGTGCGCAAGGTGATGAAGCCGGCAGCAGGTTATGAAGACTGGCAGGTCACGCAATTGCTTGCCAATGCGATTGGCGCAAATTGGAACTACGCCCACCCATCAGAAATCCTCGATGAAATCGCGCGGCTGACGCCCAGCTTTGCCGGGGTGTCGTGGTCCAGGCTGGATGAGGTCGGCTCGCTGCAATGGCCCGTCAACGACCAGTTTCCCGATGGCGCGCCAGTGATGCATGTGGAGGGTTTCGCAGGCGGAAAAGGAAAGTTCGTGGTCACCGATTATGTGCCCACAGATGAAAAGACGGGACCGCGGTTCCCGCTGCTTCTCACCACCGGACGGATTCTTAGCCAATACAATGTCGGGGCGCAGACCCGCCGCACCGCGAACACCGCTTGGCACCCTGAAGACTTGCTTGAAATGCATCCAACCGATGCAGAAACTCGCGGGCTCAGCGATGGTGACTGGACCCGTCTGCAAAGTCGGACGGGTGAAACCACATTGAGGATTAAGGTGACTGACCGCGTTGCCCCGGGCGTTGTCTATACAACATTTCATCATCCTGCGACGCAAGCTAATGTGGTGACTACCGAATTTTCCGATTGGGCGACCAATTGCCCCGAATACAAGGTCACAGCGGTACAGGTATTGCCCAGTAATGGGCCAACCGACTGGCAGGAAGACTATGTCGAACTGTCCGATCGGTCACGCCGGATTGCAAACGAGCAGGTCGAGTGAGTGTGATGGTGTTTAGCGACTTCCCTGATACGACCCGGCTGCGCAAGTTCCAGCATGAACAGCCTGCTGCAAACACGCAGACCTACCGGGGAAAGGGACGGTGAGCGCGATTGGTGATGCAACTGTGCGAATGGCGAACCAGATTGCGCGTAATTTTGAATCAAGGGGTTCTGTCGCTGCGGTCTCTGCGACAGCAGACCACATACAAAGCTTCTGGGATCCGCGAATGAAGGTGACGGCGTTCGCGCTTGCCGAAAACGAAGGTAGCGGTTTTTCTCCCATCGCCAGAGATGCGATTCAGCAATTAGCGGCAGGTATAATACCGAAACCCCAATCTCACGCGACGGAGTTCAATGACGTTGACGAATCCGGCTCCACAGACGCTGGCTGATATCTTCGAAATCCGTCGCGATGGATCACGGAGCGTGGTTTCGCGCGAGTGGGTACCCGAGGTGCCGGTCGCGCTGGAATTCAACGGACTGGCCTATGCCGTGATGATGGCCACCCCGACCGATTTGGAAGATTTCGCGCGTGGTTTTGCGCTGACTGAAGGTCTTGCTGCTAGTGCGCATGACTTAACCAGTATTGCCGTGGCAAAAGTCGAGCTTGGTTTCATCATCCGCACATCTCTGGAAGGTGTAGGGGTCGAGCAGCTATCCGAGCGGGTCCGAACGCGCGTTGCGGAATCTTCCTGCGGCCTGTGCGGTATCGAAAACCTTGAGGCTCTTGCAAAAGCTTTGCCCAAGGTGAGCACCCATGATCCGATAAGGCCAGACGCGGTCTTTGCAGGGATAGCTTCGTTGCGAGAACGCCAGACGTTGAACAAGCGAACACACGCTGCGCACGGGGCGGCGTTTTGTGACCCCTCCGGACAAATTCTGGTCATGCGGGAGGATGTTGGGCGACACAACGCAATCGACAAGCTTGTTGGCGCTGCGGTTGTAGCATCCTTCGATCCGACAGACGGTTTCTTCGTCTCGACAGCACGCTGTTCATATGAAATCGTTGAGAAAGTTGTGAAAGCTGGGGGGACGTCGCTAGTCACAGTATCCTTGCCTACTACAATGGCCGTCGATCGGGCTACCGATGCCGGCCTGAGCCTTTATTGTCTGGCCCGTGACGACAGTTTTCTCGATCTGGGTGCGGATACGAAGAGTATCGATTAGGTGAGCTTGATAGGCAGGGTGAAGGCTCTGCCGTGAGCTGCAATTATCTCTTATGATCAAGCGATGGCCGGCGGGAAATGTCAGTAACTCGAGAACTCCCTGTCGATCGACCCTGCGAAGAAGGTCTCTCACGATAGAACACGCAGCCGGGGGTGGAAAATCTTGAACGCCCCTCGCACCTGCACTGGCGCAGCGCGGAACAACGCATTAGCGTCCTCCCTCTGCTATATCCGGGGTGTGCATGAAAACCATATCGGCTTCGCGGCCACTGCTCTGGCTGGTTCTGGCTATACCCGGGCTATGGATTCTCTACCGCTGGATGTCGGTGCCGGACAAATATGGCTATGGGCACGCTATCGGCGATAGCGGAGATTGGGCCGCGTGGCTGCTGATGCTCACGCTCGCGGTGACGCCAATCCGCCTCATGTTCAGGCGCCGCAGCTTTTCGACATGGCTTATGCGGCGCAGGCGCGATATCGGTGTGGCCAGCTTTGCCTACGCGGCTGGCCACACCGTAATCTATATTGTCAACAAGGCTGGCATCGCTGCAGTCCTTGCTGAGGTAAACTCTCCGGACATGCTTGCCGGATGGCTTGCTTTTGCCTTGTTCGTGCCGCTTGCAGCAACATCAAATGATATGGCGACCCGCGCGTTGAAACGAACTTGGAAAAGGCTGCACCGGCTGGTTTATCCGGCCGCAATCCTGACCTTCTTGCACTGGGTCCTTGCGGCCTTCGATCCGGCTACGGCCTATATCCACATTGCGATCATCACCGCGATCGAGCTTGTGCGGGTCTGGCTGCAGTGGCGTCAGAGAGTGACGTAATTGCGGAAGCGTGCAACCTCTTCCTCATCGACATATTTGCCGATTTCGCGGTTGAACTGGTTCATATCCGCATAGGGGCGATACTCCTCGAATTCATGGATCATGCGATCTGTCATACCGGGGATCAGCGCAATTTCTTCGCTGCTGGCATCGTTCAGATTGACGGGCACAAACACGTTGACGAGGACGGCGGCTGCTTCTTCCTGAGACAGGGTTTCAAGCAATGTGGCGTTGAGCGCTGTCACATTGTCATAGGGCTGACCGGATACAATGGCTTCGGCCAGTTCGGGTAAGACGCCTTCAGTGCCGGCCAACTGCTCGGCAGTGGCAGTGTTTGCATCCACTATGGCGCCGCTGTCCGCTGTGTCCTGCATGACATCTTCTGCAGCATCTTCAGATCCCGCTACATCTTCTGCTGCCGAAGTCGCCGTGTCGTCGCTGACATCGGAACAACCGGTCAAAACGAGAGCCGAGCCGGCCATTGCCGCTGCAAATGCAATCTTGCGCATATTGAAAACCTTCTTGTCTAGGGATGTTGGAAACCCGTATTACCGAATTTCAAGCTTGTTGCGAACCCCTCGCAAAAACTTATTTGACGTTGGGTCTGCGCGGCATACAGCACAAGGGCAGGATGCCCTATTCCGCCCCTTCAAGACGTCCGTGCCCGGCTTTGACGCAATCTGCCAGCCATTCCATCCCGGCGCGTACGCGGGCAAGGTTCTGTGTGTCGCGATGAGTAACCAGCCAGAAGCTGCGCGTGATTGCATAATCGGGGCAGACTGATTGCAATTCATCTGTCTGACGGGCAATAAATCGTGGCAGCACGCCAATGCCTGCACCCTCCGCAATCAGTCGGTGCTGGGCGTTGATGCTGGATGACCGGATCTGCGCGGTGAGGCCGGCATGGAAATCATCAAGATAATTGAGTTCGGGCGCATAAAGCAGATCCGGCACATAGCTGATCAATGTGTGCTTCGTCGCCAGTTCGGCGGGTGATGATGGTTTGCCATTGCGGGCAAGGTAATCTGAACTTGCGTAGAGCATCAGCTGATAATCGGCGAGCTTGCTGCACAGGACAGGGCCAGCCTTTGGCCGCGACAGCATGACTGCAATATCCGCTTCGCGCCGTGACGGGCTGAGAAAGCCGCTATTGGCGACAAGTTCAATTACGAGATTAGGATGGTCGCGGGCAAACTCTTCGACATAGGGCGTCAGAAACTGGCTTCCGAAACCTTCCGAAACGCTGATGCGCAAACTGCCGGTAAGACCGGATTTGAGACTGGGTACTTCATCGATATTGCGCGCTGCCTCTGCCATGGCTTCTGCCTTCAACATCAGCATCTCACCAGCTTCGGTAAGCGTCTGGCCTTCGCGTGTGCGCTCAAACAAGGTGACTTCCAGATGACGTTCAAGCCGCCGCAGCCTGCGCCCGAGCGTGGTCGGATCAACCTTGAGAATGGCAGCAGCGCGGCTGATCTGGCCTGCGCGCGCAACGGCGTGGAAGACGCGGATATCGTTCCAGTTCATTTCCTGCATAATTGCAGGTACTATCTGCAATATTGCGCCTTGTCTGCAATTTTATCAGATGCCACTGAGGGCGAAAGAGAAATCAGAGGAGCCCAGGGCCATGCGACAGATCGATCACTTCATTTCAGGCGAAGCAGGTTCAGCCGGGACAGGGCGCACGCATAAGATCTGGAACCCATCGACGGGCGAAATCCAGGCAGAGGTGTCGCTGGGCGATGCAGCGTTGCTTGATCGCGCGATAGCCAATGCAAAGAAGGTCCAGCCCGAATGGGCGGCGACCAATCCGCAGCGCCGTGCAAGGGTGATGTTCAAGTTCAAGCAATTGCTCGAAGACAATATGCAGGAGCTGGCAGAATTGCTGGCATCCGAACATGGCAAGGTGGTAGATGATGCCAAGGGCGATGTGCAGCGCGGTCTGGAGGTGATCGAATATGCCTGCGGCATTCCGCAGGCGATGAAGGGTGAATATTCCAATAGTGCGGGGCCGGGCATCGATGTCTATTCGATGCGTCAGCCGCTGGGCATCGGAGCGGGCATCACTCCGTTCAACTTTCCTGCCATGATCCCCATGTGGATGTTTGGCATGGCAATCGCGGCGGGCAATGCCTTTATCCTGAAGCCATCGGAACGCGATCCGTCCGTGCCAGTGCGTCTGGCTGAGCTGTTTCTTGAGGCCGGCGCGCCAGAGGGACTGTTGCAGGTGGTTCATGGCGACAAGGAAATGGTCGATGCGATACTCGACCATCCCGATATCAGCGCCGTCAGCTTTGTCGGATCAAGCGATATTGCGCATTACGTTTACAATCGCGGTGTTGCTGCAGGCAAGCGCGTGCAGGCAATGGGCGGGGCCAAGAACCATGGCATCGTCATGCCCGACGCCGATCTCGATCAAGTAGTGAACGATCTGGCGGGCGCGGCTTTCGGCTCGGCGGGTGAACGCTGCATGGCGCTGCCTGTGGTGGTGCCAGTGGGCGAGGATACCGCAGAACGGCTGAAGGCCAAGCTGATCCCCGCGATCAACGCCCTGCGCGTGGGTGTCTCCAATGATCCGGAGGCGCATTACGGCCCGGTGGTGACGCCTGAACACAAGGCGCGGGTGGAACAGTGGATTGACACAGCAGAGGCCGAAGGCGGCGAGATCGCGATCGATGGGCGCGGCTTCAGCCTGCAGGGCCACGAGAAGGGCTTCTTTGTCGGGCCGACGCTGATTGACCATGTCACGCCCGAAATGGAAAGCTACAAGGAAGAGATATTCGGACCGGTCCTGCAGATCGTACGGGCAAAGGATTTCGAGGACGCATTGCGACTGCCTTCAGATCATCAATATGGCAATGGGGTCGCCATCTTCACCCGCAATGGCCACGCCGCACGCGAATTTGCGCATCGGGTGAATGTTGGCATGGTTGGCATCAATGTGCCGATCCCTGTGCCTGTCGCCTACCACAGCTTTGGCGGGTGGAAGCGTTCCGGTTTTGGCGATGCCGATCAGTATGGCATGGAAGGCCTCAGATTCTGGACCAAGGCCAAGAAGGTCACCCAGCGCTGGCCCGATGGCGGCGGCGATGGTTCCAATGCCTTCCTCATTCCCACGATGGGGTAAACGCGATACTTCCGGCCAAATTGCTGCGGGTTTGAGGATAGGGATGATGACGACCCCCGAAGACGATCTGCATATTCGGGAGCAGGGGCGCACAGGGCGCCTCTCGCTCAACCGTCCCAAGGCTCTCCATGCACTGACGCTGGATATGTGCCATGACATGAGCGCTGCTCTGACGCGCTGGCGCGAAGACGATGCCATCGGTGCGGTGATAATCGACCATTATGACGGGCGCGGTTTTTGTGCTGGCGGCGACATCAACCTGCTACGAAATTCGGCATTGAACGATGGCGGCATCAGCGGCCGGAAATTCTTCCATGACGAGTATCAACTCAACCACCAGATCTTTACCTATCCCAAGCCGATCATCGCTTTCATGGACGGTATTACCATGGGTGGCGGGGTAGGGATCAGTCAGCCAGCGCGATACCGTGTTGCGACCCAGGCCAAGCGCTTTGCCATGCCCGAAACGGGGATAGGCCTGTTTCCCGACGTGGGCGGCGGCTGGTACCTTTCCAGATTGGAAAACCGGCTGGGGCAATATCTGGCCCTGACAGGTGCAAGGCTGGATGGTTCCGAATGTGTTTGGGCGGGTCTGGCCACGCATTATATGGCGGCAGACCGGCTTGCCATTGCCAAACAGCGCATTGCCCAACATCCTGATCGTGTCGCCAGTATTCTTGCAGAGCTTTCTACGACTCCTCCAGAAGCGCGCATCGCGGCTCATGCCGATTATATCGGCCGCCACTTCGCGTCTGACCGTTATGAGGATATTCTCGCCAGCCTCCAACAGGATGGGAGCGACTGGGCATTTGCGCAGCTTGCGACTTTGGAGAGCAAGAGCCCGCAAACATGCAAGGTCGCCCTGCGCCAACTGGCAAATTCTGCCACGCTTGACGATTTTGCCGAGAATATGGCGATGGAATATCGCATTGCGAGCCGCGTGCTCACACTTCCGGACTTTGCCGAGGGTGTGCGTGCCGCGATTGTCGAGAAAACTGGCGACCCGCAATGGAACCCAGCTACGTCCGAAGGGGTGACGGATGAATTGCTCGACAGCATTTTCGCGCCACTTCCTGATGATGAGGAATGGCAGCCATTGGCTGAGACGCAAGGCGATTGACCGCTTTATGCAGTTGAAACCGGAAGACGGAATTTGAGAGGACAGCTATGAAAATCGCATTTATCGGCCTTGGCAATATGGGCGGCGGAATGGCAGCAAATCTGGTCAAGGCGGGGCACGAAGTGCGCGCTTTCGACCTGAGCGAAGATGCTCTCGCGGCGAGCAGCGACAATGGCTGTGTTGCCTTCACCTCTGCCCGCGAGGCGTGCGACGGTGTCGACGCTATCGTTTCGATGTTGCCCAATGGCGAAATCGTCAAAGCGGCTTACTCCAATGATGTGTTCGGTGCCGCTCCGGCAGGGGCGATCCTGCTCGATTGTTCGACAATCGACGTGGCTAGCGCGCGCGAGATCAGTGCAGCGGCAAAGGCGCGAGGTTACGAGATGGTCGATGCGCCCGTTTCCGGCGGGATTGCCGCCGCAAATGGCGGCACGCTTACCTTTATGGTTGGCGGAACGGAGGAGGGCTTCAAAAGGGCTGAACCCGTGCTCGAAGCGATGGGCAAGGCTGTCATTCACGCAGGTGGGGCAGGGAATGGCCAGGCGGCCAAGATTTGCAATAACATGCTGCTCGCCATCCAGATGATCGGGACTTGTGAAGCATTCTCCATGGCACAAAAACTCGGCCTTGATCCACAGACCTTTTATGACATCAGTTCGGTGAGTTCAGGACAGTGCTGGTCGATGACATCCTATTGTCCAGTGCCCGGCGTGGGGCCGCAATCTCCAGCGGATAATGATTACGAGGGCGGCTTTGCCACCGCATTGATGCTCAAGGACCTGCGCCTAGCTCTGGAAGCCGCCGATAGCGCGGGTGCCGATGTGGTCATGGGCGAAAAGGCTGCCGCGATTTATGAAAAGTTCGCAGAGGCGGGCAATGGCGGGCGGGACTTCTCCGCCTATTTCACCGAGCTTGGGTAAACGCCTGCGTCATCATCCGATAAAGCGGCGCGAATAGCGCCAGTATGAGCTCGGGAGGCAGTGACGGAGCGCTAAGCGCAATGACGAATGTCGTATTCGGCCCTCACTGCACAGCAGCGCAAAATCAGAACATCGGGCGTCCGCAATTATAGGCAGGGAGCGATCCTGACCCGGCGTTGTAAATGTCGACATATCGCTCATCATCACGGGCGAGGTAATTGAGATATTCCTCGATATTGGGATAGCCGTCACCATCGTCATCTGCATTGGCATCCCATACATTGGCATCGGTGTTCTGGAATTGATTTTCCCAATCATCAGGCATGCCGTCATTATCGGCATCGACCTTTGCCCTGCCTGTCGAACTTAACCGCGCAAACCCGCCAGACGCGGCGACTGTGGAAGTCCATGCACTTTCAAAAAGATAAGGTGCCCGATCGCAGCTGCGCACATCCTCTATGTACATTTCATCGACATTGTCGCGGCACGATCCATCGCGGCACCGCTCCGCCCCCGCAAATCCCAGCACGTTGCGCATTGCCTGCATCGGCGTTGAGATCATCCAGGATTCATATTGCAGACCGTTCACGCCCGGGGCGATCGCCGGGCTGCGGTTCTGGGCGACATTTACTCCGCTGACAGAGCAATTTTGTGCCCCACTCGCCGTCACGCCGCAAGCGGTGCCTGGCGAATTGCTAAAGATGCCAACTGCATTGCGGAACGGATCCGTCGTATTCTGGCCGAACTGGCCAGAAACGCGCGTTCGCGGAGTGACATTGTCCTTCATGTAAACATTAAATCCGCGCGCATAGCTGCCGCCCCTGGCGTATAGGGCGGGGAAGTAATTATTGACCGTCGGGGTGTATTGCGGTCCGCGGAAATAGACATTGCTGATGTAATTGACGAATGGGCTGCCAAACTGGTCCGACAGCAGCGCGCCTTCGTCGGTGATGTGATAGACCACATTGTTGAAAATGTCGGCCTGCATTGCAACGCCAGCCCTCTCAGGGTTGGTTCCTACCGCGAGATTCAGCCCCCGCTCCACACCGTGCTGGCTGAGATTATAGGCGATGGTCACATTGCCGGCAGGTTTGAGGAAAAAGGTCTTGCAGTGCAGTGCAGAGGTGTGACCGGCATTGCGGCAGATATTCGGCCCGATGATGGACCATTGCACGGTGCAATTGGTGCATGCTGCCAGTTCGAGGCTTTCGTCAGTGCCAAACATTGAGGATACGTGATCAATAATCTGATGGCTGGAATTGTTGATGCGTATGGGATCGCCATTTATTGAAGTGCGCCCGGGATGTTCACCCAGCCTCGCGCGGACATGGCGCAAAATCATGTGATCCCCGCCGGTGCGAGTGTCGATCAGCGCATCGACCGGATTGTAATTTGAACCAAGGCGGAATTCTATGCCGCCCGGTGAAGATTGGCCGGCGATATAGATCTGGGGTGTTTTTATTTGGGCAGGCGATTGCAGAATGATCGCGCCGGATACTTCAAACAGGCAATATCGTGGCCGCCCCGCGGGTATCGAATAAGGCGAAGTAACCGACAACGCCTGTGCACATTCGCGATAAGTGATTTTGCCATCACCAGGATTGGCAGAATCCTCTAATGAGTTGATCTTGTAAACCACGGCATTGGCGGAACGGACACTGGCCGATCTGCCAAACCCGATCGCGGTCGGGAAAGCTATAGGATGCTTGGCCCGATCAGGAATGCCGCCATTGTCAGGATTGGCAAAGGCGCCAGCCACGCCGGCCGATGGGGTCGGCGTGGGTGTAGGCGATGATGTGGGCGATGGCGTGGGTGTAGGTGTTGGCGTTGGTGAAGTGGCAGAAGGTGCCGGTGCAGGGCTGCTTGAAGACCCTCCGCAACCGGTCAGCAATGCTAATGCGATGACGATGGGAACAGAGCGGCACAACCGGAATTTCATCGGATCAATCTACCTGCAAAAACGGGAACACGCCTTGCCGCAGCGCCACGGCCATCGAACTCTTGAAGTACAATTCCTGGCGTTGCTGCCTCGCGCTTGCTTCCAAGTCTATTCGTAAAGGCCGCAATTGCGCTGAACAAAGCCGCGTTCCCGACGGACCGTGCCGAGCCTTCGTTAAAGTGTCGGTTTTTCCCCATTGGCCGGGATCTGATCCGGCACTGAGTGGCACCAGAGGTGCGTCAGTGACGAATCAAAACTGCCTTGTTTGAACGCTGCCGCGGTCGTCTACCTTGATCGGTGAGCGTTCTCGACAGTCCGGCGTTTATTCAGATCAGGCGAGCGCCACCTGCGGCTCTACCTCAGCGGTCAGCGGAATCGCTGGCTGCTCTGTGTCTGCCTGTGCCATGTGGCTTGGGACGATGCCGTTATTCACTGCCCAGATTGCCGCTTGCGTGCGGTTCTTCACCGAAAGCTTGCGCAAGGTTGCCTTGACGTGGACCTTGACCGTCGCCTCGCTGATTTCCATCCGGCGGGCGATGACCTTGTTGGCACAGCCCTGCACCAGACACCGCAATGTCTCTTTCTCACGCTCCGACAGTGATTCTGCAAGAACGGATCGCGTGACAGGTGCCAGCGCCGTGTTGCCCACAAAGCGTGGGAGGTAATCGACAAGTTGACTGGGCAGGACCTTCTCGCCCATCGCGACAAGGTGAAGCGATCCGACCAGTGAATGGCAGCCGATTTCCTTGAGGATGAAGCCGTCGACACCGCAGTGAAAAGCACTCACCATGAAATCCAGATCGAATTTGGCGGCAAGGACCACCACTTTACAACCCGGAATGGCACCCACCAGCTCCGAAATGCGTTGGCAGTCATGATCGGAATCGTCGATGTCGACGACTACCAGATCAGGGGCCTGCGCGTTTTCGACAAGGTCCTGAACATTCTCGCAGGCATCTACCTTGATGCCCTCGTCCATGAGAATTCTTTTCAGCCCTTCCCGAGCCAGCATATTGGAACAGATAAGAGAAAGTTTAAGCAAGACCTCTGTGGGCCTTTCCATTAATTCGCGCATTTTTTGCCCCCAAACAAACTGTTAGGTGATTAGAATGCGACCCCTGTTTTCGTTTTCCCTGCGTCGGAGAAGACGAGCAACATCAACCTGATGTTTCATGTTGCGTTGCACCATAGATAGCCCAAAATAGCCATAAAGTCGAGGTAACCACTCAGTTTTATAAAATATTTAGGAATTCCGGTGGGTTATCGTTCCAACAAAGTGATACTTTTGATCTGTCACAAGTCCAGGAAGCAAGGTTGATTCGCGTAAAGATCTGATCATACTTGTAAATTTGCGACAAATGCCACCAAAACGAATCGCTTTTTGAAGCTCCGGGCAGCACTGAGTCGATTACGCGCTGCGAACGATCTGGCGCACCAGCATGAAAGCCTCTGCTGCGCGCGCATGAACCGCTGACCCCCGCAAGGTTGCCAGTGCTTTCAAGGCTTCAATCGAACGTTCTTCCGGGAATGGCCTGACCTGGCTTTCAAAAGCAGCGAAGGCATCAAGCTTGCGACCCAGTGTCGCAGAGATGTCCACGAATACATTGGGCACAAAAGCTGGAGTGGTCGGTGCGGCAAACCAATTTGTCTCGGAAAGTGTCTCATAAGCCAGAATCTGGCAGGGAGCGTCATTATTACGCGGGCGCGCTGCCACCATTGCGGCGAGAAAAACAATCTGATGGTCGAGGTGAATATCCCCGATAAAGGGCAGCAGCAGCGTATCCGGGGCGATGTCGCCGATCAGCTCGGCAAATGCCGAATTGGTCTGCGCCGCTGGCAAAGTATCAAGCGCGGCTGCCGGAAGCCCCATCTGCCGCGTGTCCCGCACACCCAATATGTGATGGGCCTTCTGCGTTTCCTGCATCACTCGCTCGACCTGCTCGGCCAGAAAAGTGGGCGGGTTGCCCTTGGTGGCAATGGCAATCGTGACATCCGCACCTTCATCCACCAGCCGTGCCAGCGTACCGCCGCAGCCCAGAACTTCGTCATCGGGATGGGGCGCGATTGCCAGAACTTTACCGAAATGGCCCAGAGTCTTCATTCAAGGAATGTCCCGCAAATATGAATGGAGCGGCGGCTTCTTGCCCGACTCGCTCTCCCAACTATCCACCTTCAAGAGGTGATCCGCGGTCTTGACCACGAAACCGCTGTCGTGATGCAGAACAATCTGGCCGGTGCCAGCATGATACAATTTTTCGCCATCTATCAGGCTGGCCTGCCAGATAGTCACCTTGTCCTTGCCGGAATAGCTGAAAGCGCCGGGATAGGGTTCACCCACGGCACGAACCAGCCTCTCTATATCGGCGGCTGGGCGGTGCCAGTCGATAAGACCGTCCGCAGCGGTGCGCTTTGTCGCCCATGTGGCATAGCATTCATCCTGCGGCTGGCGCGGAAGATACCCCGAGGCCAGCTTCGCCAGGGTCCTGTCGAGCATGATGTGGAGCGCCATCTGGTGCCCATCATAAAGCGTACGTGCGGTTTCATCACTTGCGACATGGAAATAATGCTGATCTATCAAATCGCCATCATCAGCACCCTTGCCCAGCCAGAACAGCGATCCGGCGGTAATCTTTTCATCGAGTAGAATGGTCCATGCAAGCGGCGCCCTGCCGCGCAATCTTGGCAATGCGGCCGGATGGTAGCCGATGATCCGGTCTGGCGTGAGCTGCATGAATTCAGGTCCGCAGATTTGCGACCAGCCGATCACGAATATGAAATCGGCATCCACGTCCCTCATCGCAGCAAGACAATCAGGAGCATTGGCATTCTTCGTATGCAAAATCTGCGCGCCTGCTTCTTGCGCGACATGGTCAAGATCTACAAAATCGGAATGCCTCCCCGATGCTTCGGGCGGGAGCGTCACCACCAGTTCAAGCGACCAGCCTTGCGCGGCTGCGATACGCCGCGCGGCCAATTCTGTGCTGCCTACGGCGCCAAGCAGGATACACTTCAAAGTGATGGTCCCACTTCCTTGTTCTTGCCGACCACAGACATGGTGGGGGGTGCATCAGGGACGATTGACGATGCAGAGCGTTCCTGCACGCGATCAATCAAGCCCATTTCAGTGAGCAGGATGCGATTAACCAGACGCACGTCATAGCGCGTTTCGGCAATTGCGCGCGCGGCGTTACCCATCGAAATTACCAGTTCCGGCTGGTTTACAAAACGCATCATCGCCCCGGCCAGATCGGCTGCATCCATTGGCGCGACAAGAAAGCCGTTTTCGCCTTCTTCGATGGGGTCGCGGCAACCGGGCAAATCCGTAGTGATGACCGCGCGACCGCTCGAAAGTGCCTCCAATATCGTGCGAGGCAGACCTTCTCGGTAGAAGGATGGCAGCACGAAGACAGAGCATTTGCGCAGATAGGGCCGCACATCATCTGTCCCCGGCACAAATTCGACATCATGTTCGCCAAACAGTTTTTCGCAGCTTGCCTCGTCCAGACCTTCGGGATTTTCGTTTTCGCAACGACCCACAATGGTAAAGCTGCAATCCCCCCCCTGTGCGCGTACCATCCGCGACGCCTCGAGAAACTCCATGATGCCCTTGTTCTTCATTAGCCGGCCAATCAGCAGGAAATTCAGCTTTTCGGTTGGCGGCGTGGTATTGGCATAGCGATCGAGAGAAACGCCTGATCCGGGCACCTGCATCACATTCTGCTTTTCGGTCACAATGCCGAACCGGATCATGTCCGCGCGATCATCCGCGTTGAAGACAAATGTCGCGCGTGCCCGCCGCAATGCCTCTCTGTATAGAATGGAAATCACCCGGCGAAGCGGCGCGGGGAAGGTGGACTGCGGGCTGAAGACATGGCCCAGGCCGGACATCAATGCGTAAAATGGGCGACCGCCCGCAATACGCGCTGCAAGCCCACCATAGATGATCGGCTTTTGCGTATAGGCGAGAACTATGTCCGGCTTCTCCTGGCGCATCAAGCGCACATAATCTGCCAATAGCTTCAGATCTGCGAAAGGCGAGGTTCCCGTCCTGCTCATCGGCGTATGTGCAAAAGAGGCGCCCCAACTTTTCAGCCGCTGCTCGGTCACACTATCGCGGTCAGGCGCGCAGGCAGTGACCTGATGGCCAGCGCCAAGCATGGCCTGCAACAAGTCCCCGCGGAAATTTGTGAGCGAATAGGCGAGACTGGAGAGGACGAGGATCTTCATTCAAACGCTCTCCTGCAAGACTCTGAAAGCGCATTTGCCAAGCGGATTGTCCAACTTTCCGGTCCATTGCACATTTTTTGTCATTAGCCGCAAGGATGGACGCAGCCTCCGCCATCAGCAACCGCTGCAGAGGGTTATCACCCTAAAGAGATGCGAATGTTTCGCATGGTGAAAATTGGAAGTCATTGCGGCGTATTTTCGCAAGGAATTGTCGATTCTGGATTGTCCACTGCTGTCGGCAGCTGGAGTCTCACTAATCTGGCTAGTGTCTGCTTGCACAGGTGCATGGCGACGGCGGTGCTCATAATCTGCGGCTTCGCACTGGCTGCTGCTGCCATATCGGTATCGGGGGCATGCGATCTTGTTTTGTAATTGCCCATGATCGGACGGAGATGAATGAATCTGCACACAGCTTTAGTCCAGACCCTGCCGGAAGCGGGGGAGAGGCGCATAATGACAATACGGATCCCGGCATGGAAAGCCATGCCCGCGACCTGCCCGAAAGGTCTTTCACCTTTCGTCAGCTGATCCGTCTTGCTGCGGTTTTCCTGATGGACTTTACCGCGGTTGCGCTGACCCTTTGCGTGGCCTTTTTGTTGAAGCAGGGTTTTCCATTTGGGGACTTTCTTTCGACAGCCGGCTTCGTGATCGGATTTGCGGCAATAGCATCTGCCTGCTTTGTCTTATCGGGACTGTATTCGAGAAGCTGGCGCTTCGTGAACTTCTCCCATTCCGTCTATCTGGGTGCAGTCGTTCTTGCTTCTCTGGCGCTTGCCTGGGCAGTCACTTTGTTCCTTCCCGCCCTGCGCGCGATGGGCAGCGAACTTATTCCCGTGACGATAGTGCATTGGGCGCTTGCCACCGTGAGCCTGCTCGGCATGCGCATGGCGCGGCGTGCATATTGTGAATGGCGCGACAGGCGTCAGGTACATGGCACTGGCAGATCGCTGGCCGGACCTGTTCGCACTGCCATCGTGATTGCATCTTCGCAATGGGCGCGGGTATCCATCGATATGGCAAATACGCAGGAAACGTCATTGGTCAGGATCGCCGGCGTGCTTCTGCCCCAGCGTGACCATACTTTGCGTTCCATCAACAACGTGCCCGTGCTGGGTAGCCAGCATGACCTTGCCCAAGCTGTCGACCTGCTTAGCCGACAGGGCATTATTATCGAACACGTGGTGGTATGCGATGACGGTACCTATCTGGGTAATCGCGATATCACGCGGATCATCCATATGGGGCGCGAACTTGGCCTTGAAGTTTCACGTGTGCACGATCCCCTGGCCCAATTGCTGCAACATTCCTCCCATCGCGAGCATAAGAAGGTCCCGGTCGAGGCATTACTGGGCAGAAGCGAGTGTGACCTCGATAGCCAGGCTGTCTTGCGCCAGGTAGCCGGCAGCGTGGCGCTGGTGACAGGGGCTGGCGGAACGATTGGATCGGAGCTGTGCTGGCAGATCGCCGGAGTAGAGCCAGCAAAGCTGGTGCTCGTCGATAATAGCGAGTTCAATCTCTACACGATTGAAGCAAAGCTGCGCGAAAGCTTCCCTGATCTCGATATCGCGCCAGAAATCGTGGATGTGCGTGACAAGGCCAGCGTGAATAGACTGTTCAGTAAGCATAGTCCGTCCATGGTCTATCACGCAGCTGCACTTAAGCATGTGCCCATTGTGGAGGGTAATGCCTGTGCAGGGGCGATGACCAATATCATCGGCACACGTAATATTGCCGACGCAGTCTGCGAATATTCCGCCAAAGCGATGGTACAGGTTTCTTCCGACAAGGCAGTCAACCCCATCGGCGCGATGGGCGCGACCAAGCGGGTAGGCGAACTTTACAGTCAGGCGCTGGATTTGTGCGGCGTGGACGATCCCGATGCGCCGCGCTTCATGACGGTGCGGTTCGGTAATGTCCTCGGCTCAAGCGGATCCATCGTGCCGCTGTTCGAGCGCCAGTTGAAAGAGGGTAGGCCACTCACCGTCACCCACCCTGACATCGAACGCTATTTCATGACCGTGCGTGAGGCGGTGCAACTGATATTGCAAAGCAGCTCTGCCGCGTTGGAACAGGAAACGCGTCGCGGTTCCATCTTCGTTCTCGATATGGGCGATCCTGTCAGGATCGTTGATCTCGCACGACGCATGATCACGCTGTACGGGCTCGAACCCGAAGTGGATGTGCCGATTGAATTTGTAGGCCTGCGTCCCGGGGAAAAACTTTATGAAGAGCTTTTTGATGGATGCGAGGAACGGCTCCCGTCCGAAATCTCCGGCATTTTTGAAGCGCGGTCTCGTCCCATTCCATTGCCACTGATATCCATGGCGATCGATCGGCTCAATGATCTGGCAGCCGAAGGTGAGGACGAAGATGTAAAGCATCTCTCCCATTCCATCGCCCGCTATCCGGCGGGGGATGACAAGGCTGGTATATTGGCGTTGATACTGAACCTTACTCCCAGTATCCCGCAAGACCAACTCCATCACTGAAGGGGCTCTATTGATGCAACCAGATAAGGCCCAGTTGCAGGAACCCCTGACCCCCGTGGCGAGCAAATGGCCCCGTCACGAGCAGGATGAAATAGATGCGGTTACAAGGGTGCTTGCATCGGGCAAGGTCAACGGGCTGGTCCACGGGATTGAAACGACAGCATTCGCACAGGAATTTGCCGAATTTACAGGTGCACAGCACGGCATTTGCATGGCCAATGGCACTGTCACGCTTGAAATAGGGCTTCGTGCACTCGGCATCGGCGCTGGTGACGAAGTAATCGTTCCTGCAAGAAGCTTTTTCGCCACCGTCAGCTGCGTATTGGCGGTCGGGGCAACACCTGTCTTTGCCGATATCGATGCTGTCAGCCAGAATATCGATCCCGCTTCTGTCGAGCAATTGATAGGCCCGAAGGTTCGTGCGGTGATCTGCGTGCATCTGGCTGGCTGGCCTTGCGACATGGCGCGGCTGACCAAGCTTTGCGAGGATCACGGCCTGTTTCTGGTGGAAGACTGCGCGCAGGCACATGGCGCCACGATCGATGGTCGCATGGCAGGCTCTTTCGGCGATATTGGTTCGATGTCCTTCTGTACGGACAAGATCATGTCAACAGGGGGCGAAGGTGGATTGCTGCTGGTGCGCAACCAGGATGTTTTCGAGCGTGCCTGGTCGCTGAAGGATCATGGCAAGAACCGCGCCCTGCTGACGGACGGCAAGGGAAAGGCTGGTCAGTTCCGCTTTATCCATGATAGCTGCGGTACCAATGCGCGCATGACAGAGATGCAGGCCGCCATCGGCCGCATCCAATTGCGCAAATTGCCTGACTGGTTGCGCACACGCCGCCGCAACGCTGCCTTGCTAACCGATCTGCTTAAGGATCATCCACTGGTTGATGCGCCGGCAGTGCCCGAAAGCGTGGAGCACGCGTGGTACAAATATTACCTGCTTCTCAAACCACATATTGCTTCGCCTGACGAAGTCCGGTCTAGCATTATTGCAGACCTTATCGCCATGGATATTCCCTGTGGGAGCGGGTCCTGCCCGGATATGAGTCAGGAGCTTGGAATAGCGTCCATGACGCCGCGCAAGGATGGCGCGCTGGAAGGGGCAAACGCCGTTGGGGAACGCACCATCATGCTGCCGATAGATCATACGCTGGAAAGCGATGCTATCCACGCAATGGCAGAGGCCTTGTGGGCAATTGCGGGATGATTGCGCCGGAGAACCCTGACTGGCAGCCACAATTCATAATGACTGGCGCGGTCAAGGCGGCGACGACATGGATTCAGGCACAATTGCAGGCCAATCCCGACGTTTACTTGCCCGACCCAGAACCGCATTTTTTCAGCCAAAGTTTTGAAGAGGGGAAGCAGTATTATCGGCGCTTCTTTGACCATGCCCCCAAAGGCGCGATCATCGGCGAGAAATCGGCAGATTATCTTGCCCATGAAAAGGCGCCGGCACGCATCGCAGCCTTGCTGCCGGACGTCCGGCTGGTGGCGCAACTGCGCGATCCGGTAAAGCGCGCTTATTCCGATTACAAAATGTTTTTCCGCCGCGGATGGGTCAGCGGCACGCCCGAGGAATACCTCACCAGCCTCGACAATCCGCATCCGCGATTCTTGCAGGACGGGCTGTATGGCAGACACCTTCGGCGCTGGCTCGATCACTTTCCGAGAGAAGCGCTATTGCTGCTTAAGTTCGAAGACATTGCCACAAATCAGCGCGCTGTAATCGAAAAAGTATCGCGCCATATCGGCGCAGAACCGTATTATGACGAAGCACTTGCCGCGCGAAAGCAGAACAATAGTGCGGAACGCTTTCTGCCGCTACCAATGCGCAAGGCGCTCGCCCCGTTCAAGAGTTACGTCAAGCCGCTGCGGGGGAACGCGTTTTTTGAATATGTCAGGAGCAAAATCGCTTCTGAGATCGAATATCCCAAACTGTCTCCTGAACTGGAGCGGCGACTGCGCGAATTCTATCGTCAGGATCTCGAGCAACTTGAGGACATCCTCGGCTGCGATTTGACGCGCTGGAAAGAGGCACCGGTGACTGATGAGGAAGGCAACCTATCCAAAAGTGGTGCCTTGCGACCGGAAGAGTTATACGACCTATCGTGAAAACAGGCACTTCACCATAATTGCAGCCCGCCATGCCAAGGTATTCACTAAGCTGGCGGCTATCCAGACGATGATAAAATGCGGGGGAAATCGCAATGGACAGGTTACTAAAACGATTCACAAGGGCATTCTTGCCGCTTATTTTTTGCGGCTTGCTGGCAGCTTGCTCCAGCGGCCTTGATGGCCTTCCGCCGCTCAGTTCCGCCTCTTCGGATTATGTGCTCCAGCCGGGCGACAAGCTGGAAATCGGCGTGCAGAGCATTACCGATGCCACTGGCACCTATGAACTCGACGGTAATGGCAAGGTGTCTCTTCCATTGCTGCAGGACCTGCAATTGGGCGGCCTAACACTAAGGGCAGCAGAGCGCGCGATTGCTGACGGCTATCGCGAAGGTGGGATGCTCAACAATCCGGTCGTGACCGTTCAGCCCGCCGAGCTGCGTCCCTTCTATGTCATTGGCGAAGTAAACAGGCCGGGCGAATATCCCTATCGCCAGGGCATGACGATCTTGTCTGCAGTCGCGGCAGCAGGCGGATACACCTATCGCGCGCATGAGCGTGAAGTGGAAGTTGTCCGCTCAGTCGATGGCCGGGACGTAAGGATGCGGGCCGGAGAGGACGTGACGATTCAGCCAGGCGACCGCATCCGCATTTACGAACGTTGGTTCTGACAATGCGGTTGAGATATCTGCTAGCGTCCGCCAGCTGCGGCTTGCTGATAGCATCGCCCGCCCAATTCGCCTTTGCTCAGGAGATCGGATCGACTGCGCCATCGGTTCGCGGTGATGACCCCGAATATGAAGCCAGAAATGCTGAATTTGGCGGTTTGCGTCTGGCTGCTGGCGGCGAAGCGCGGATTGAATATGACGACAATGTTTTCGCGCAACCCGATTCCACCACTTCCGATGCGATATTGCGGTTCAATCCCTATGTCGAACTTAGCCGGAGCGGCGGCCGCCTGTCGGCGCGTTTGCGCGGGGCGCTGGATGTAAGGCGATATCTCGACGAAACTTCGGAAGATGCCGAGGCAGGCATTCTTTCGCTGGAGCCGACATTGGCACTGGGACAGGGCGGAACGCTGTCCGGCATCGCTTCGTGGGAACGATCCGTGGAAAATCGCGGCGATCCCGAGGCGCGCAGCCTGCTGGGCATAGGGCCGCGCCGCTATGACGTATTCACCGGCGGTGTGCGATACAATCGTCAGGGCGCCCGCATTATGTTGAATGCCGAAATGAACGCGCAAAAGATCGATGCATTGAGTGCGCTGGACGCTGATCGCGACTATTCGACCTGGTTTGGCCAGGCGGGTGTTGGCTTCAGGCCGGGCGGCGCGTTCTATCTTACAGCAACGGCGTTCGGGAATCACCGCGATTTCCGCCTGGACGATATTCTGACAGGGGCGAGCCGCGATAGCTCTACTTACGGCGGCAGACTTGGCGTTCAATTCACCGATGGCGGCCTGTTCGAAGGGCGCTTGGGAGCAGGTGTTTTCCAGCTGGACTTCGACGATCCGCTCGCTCCGTCCCGCACCGGCTTCTCTCTTGACGGCTATGTTACCTATCGCCCGACAAGGCGTTCAGCGCTCTCTGTCAATCTGTTCAATGGCGACGTGGCTTCGTTTCGTAGCGGCGCGACAGCCCGCACCGATACGCGCATAGGCGTGCGCTATGAACAGGAAATACGCCATAACGTTCTGGGTCATCTGACCGCGGGTTTCCAAAAATCCGATTATTTCGGATCGGGTACGACGGAAGAGACTTGGCGGCTGGGTGCTGCCGTCGAATATATCGTCAGCCGCAATATCTCGTTGGTCGCCAACGTCCGATATGGGGACCGTGCCAGCGACCTTGCATTCGAAAATTTCGAGCGCTTCGGGGCAGGTCTGGGCGTTCGCGTGCGGTTCTAGATGCAGGCTTACTTCACCAGTTCGGCATAGACCGCTTCAACCTGGCTGACGTGCCGTTCGCTTGAAAAGCGGGTAATCGAAGTTTGCTTGGCATCGCGTATCATGGCGCTGCGGCGGGGATCATCTGTCATCAGATCAATCGCAGCCCGCGCCATGGCCTTGGCATCGCCAGGAGGCACCAGAATGCCGTAATTGGGGTCCAGCGCCTCCGGATTGCCACCTGATCTTGCCGCAATGACCGGCGTTTCCACCAGCATGGCTTCCACCAGAGTCCGCCCCAATGGCTCACCCACTGCTGGCACCAGCAACAGATCACAGGCGGCAATCCAGTCCAGACCCGGACTGCGATAGCCCATCAGTCGCACCTGTCCATCCGCTGCATCCCTTGCAATACGCGCTTCCAGATCTGCCATCATTCTATCATCGGGCGCTTCGCCGAATAGCAGGCCAATGACCGGACGCTGCGAGATCCGATTGCATTCCAGGACAGCATCGATGAAGGCTTGGGGCCGCTTGCGATCGATGAACAGTCCGAAGTATCCGCATAGGATAGCGTCCTCATCGCAGCCAAGTTCCTCTACCAGCTTTGCGCGCATCGTGGGGCGATCGACCACGCGATCGACTTCAAAGGGACTGTGAATGACACTGGCATCGCGCAGCGCACCCCACCGCCTGACGGGAAGCGCGAAGTTGGAAACGGCCACGATCTTGTCTGCCAGCAGGGGTGCTACCAAACGGATTCCACGCACTTCGGGGTCGCTTCGGTGATGCCATAGCAGCGTCTTGCCGGCCAGTTTTGCGGCAAGGCTCCATGCCGCATGGCTTTGCCCGTCATTGGTGTGGACGATATCGACACCCTCTTCACGCAAGATACGGACATATCGGGGCAGGGCAGGAAGCACGCGCAGCGCCCTGAGCAAGCCAAATTTCCTGTCTTGCTTGAACTTGCCTGCTGGCGCTGCGGCGTCGATGATCTGCTCATACCCCTCAAAGAATCGGGACACCACACCGTCAGCCTTGTCGCAGACGATCAGAATGCGGTATTTGTCGGCGGGAAGCTGATCCAGCAGGCCCTTGAGGGAGACATGGCTGCCGCCAAGGCTATCGCCGAGCAGCGGGCAGCAGATGGTAATGCGATTTTCTGACATAGTTTCAATCAATTGTGTGCAGCGCCGGACTGTATGGTAGCCTCTCTTGCGCTCAGGAAGTCTTCAAAGTCGGCGAAGCCATTGCCATCGACATCTGCCCACGGATCGCTGCTGGCAGGATCATTGCCATGCTGTGTTTCCCAAGCATCGTCCATTCCATCAGCATCGGCATCGGCATATGGTGCGACAGCATCCGCCTGCACCAGCGGCGAAGGCGCACGCCCGATGCGTCCGCCGCGCCCGGCGATTTCCTGCATGAGCTGGCTGTCGAAGGCATCATGGGGCCAGGTCCCGACGCTGCCCCGCAAATGCGCAAGCAGACCAGCGGAGGGGCGCGGTGTTACGGTGAGGGGGCAGGGCGGAGTATCGACAAGTATGTCTGCAACTTCGGGGGCGATGTGGGTAAAATCGCCTTCGAAACCATTATCCCAAAGATAGGCTTCCCCGTCGCCTGTGGCAGCAATGCCAGCGCGCACGATGCCGATTGCGGCACCATGTGTATCCGGCCCGGCAAGAAACATATTCCCTACCAGCGAGATGGGCGAGCCGCCTTCGCTCTCCCAGATTTCCGCGAATTCGGACTGCGCATTGTAGAAAAGATTGTTGACCACCTCCACGCAGGATTCGGGCGGGAAATTTATGTCCGGATTGCGATCCCCATTATGGGCGCAGATATTGCCGATGAAGCTGAGATTCTGTGGCCCATCAGGATCGCTGGCGAGCAGGGCGCATTTGTCATGGCGCGGCACGCCGGCCGCGAAAATGGAATTGCTGATCGTGATTGCATCATTATCAGCAAAACCGTTCACCAGTTCATCGCGCGCCCAGCTTACGCTGAGATGATCGAGGATCACCCGTTCGCTGTTCTCGATGGTGACACCGTCTTCGGAGCCTTGCTCATTGCCTGAAATGTCAGGGCGGATGCGAACGTGTCGAACAATGACATCATGCGTCCCTTTGATGACCAACGGCGTGCGGCCCTCTGCTCCGCCCGAATGCGCCAGCGTTATCCCGCCACCGGGGGCAGTTTGTCCCGCAATGGTGATATAGGGGTTGGTGATGTACGGCGGACGCGCGCTGAAGCGGATGACGCCATTTACACGAAACACACATATGCGGGGACCAGTTTCCTCTATGCATGCCCTCAGCGAGCCGGCTCCGTTGTCCGCAAGGGTAGTGACGGCAATAATCCTGCCACCGTGCCCGCCCCGGCTGGCGGCGCCATGGCCGATGGCGCCCGGAAACACTCCCGCCTCCACATTTTGCGCCACGACGGGCGGTTCTGCACTCTGCTGGGCATGGCCGGTCCCCGAAGGCAGAGAACATGCTGCGATGACAACCGGGAGGATAGCGGCAAGGCGTCGTAGCTGTGTCAAGAAATTAGGCCTCTTCTGTTCGCTGGCGTGGTGGGATCACTATTGGCGTGTGGAGCCAAGGCTACAAGATATCATTCGTATGATACCGTCCTGCGCCGATTTTGGTCTCTACCCATAATGCGCTGCTTTCTGGCCAGACTTTCTTTTGCCTTCGACAAGCGGGCGCGGCAAAACTGGTTTTATGGAGCAGCCATCAAGCAGCTACGGTTCGACCTATGAAAATGCGCCCGGCGCAGAGGATTTTCGTATGCCCATCTATCCCCTGAGCGGGACACAGGTCCGGCTCGAAAAGTTGATGCGGGTGCTGGTTTTGTGCGCGCTTTTTCTGGGCAGCTGGCGTGTGGCGCGCTGGGGCTGGACCAATTTTACACTGTCGGATGTCTGCCTGGTCGTGGCGGGCGCGATCCTGCTCATCCAGGGGCGCGCCAATGGCAGGCCATTTGGCGAACTGAGCAGCATTTGGTATTTTGGATTTGCTGCCATGCTGGGCGGATTATTGGTGGGGACCATGCTGAACGGTGATCCGCAGCGATGGTTCATCGCGTCTTCGCAATATCTCTTCGCATATGTTTTCCTGCCAATCATCCTCATGAGCCTTGATCGCCAATTGCTGATGCGGGGCATGCTATTATTTGTTTATGGCGTTGCGCTGTCTCAGGTGATCGGGATCGTGACTGCGCAATTCTTCGATTACACCGCGACTTTCTATACCCTTGACCACGGTTTCATCACTCCCAACGGTCGCATAGGTGCGATGACTGGCGAACCGAATTGGAACGGGGCGATGTGCGCTTTTGCGCTGGCGATGCTCGCCTATCTGCATCTGCGAGGACAGATCCGCGTACTGATCGCGATTGCATGCGCGATCTGCATTTGCGCCGGGCTGGTGGTCAGCGCGAGCTTTACTGCGATTGCTTCGGCAGCGGGCGGCTTGATGATCATGATCCTTGCATCCGGGGGTGGCCGCGCGATCAAAATCGGCCTCGCTTTTGTCCTGGTCATCACATCATATGTCGTACTGGGTGGACCTTTGCCCGAGGCTTTCGGTGCAAGGGTAAGCGGCGCGCTGGTAACAGGCGATCTAAGCCAGGCTGGCACCTTCGATGGTCGGACCCTGCTTATCTATGAAGCATGGGACATGCTCGACAAGACGCTGTTCATCGGGCTGGGAGTGGATGGTTATCGCGAAGCCAGCTCTTATGGGGTGCCCGTCCATAATCTGTATCTCATCATTGGAAATGAAGGTGGTCTGATCGCGCTGTTTGGCCTTGTGTGCATGATAATGGTGGCGTTGACATATTCCATCAACTTCTATCGCAAAGACCGGCTGGATGGCGCTGTCTGCCTGACCATGCTCGGCATCTTCATCGCCTATTCTTTGGCCATACCGCATATGTATACGCGAATCTGGGTCATTCCTCTGTTTCTGTGCCTGGCCATGTCGCGTCAATCCTGGATGCAGCAACCGCAATACATTCCACGCGGACAATAATCAGACATGGCTACAGAATCTCATTTTTCCAAGTTGCGCCATAAGGTGTTCGGAACAGGCATTCTGAAGAAGGTGCGCTGGGCGAGCATCCTGCACCTGATGACCGGCAATTCGGCAAATTCGGCTCTTATGCTGCTGGCCACGATTATTGCCGCCAGAGCGCTGGCACCGGAAAACTATGGTGTGATGGTTCTGGTGCTGGCCATTGGCCGCGTGTGCGAACGGCTGGTGCGGTTTGAATCTTGGCAGCCACTTGTCCGTTTTGTCGCTGAAGAAGAGGAGCGCGGGGCTGATCCTGACAGGATCGCCAGCCTATATCGGTTCGGCTTGTTACTCGACATTTCCAGCGCGCTTGCCGCTGCCCTGCTGGCGATCGGTTCCGCCTATCTATTGTCCGGACTCTTCGGAATTGCTGAATCGCAGCGGTGGCTGATCCTGATCTATGCCTGCGCCGTCGCGGTAAATATAAGGGGTATGCCAAGCGCAGTGTTGCGTCTTGCCGGCCGGTTCAAGTCGCTCGCCTATATACAGCTATTTGCAAATACTTCCCGGCTGGCCTTGGCTGTCGTATGCTATTTTGCCGATGCGGGTCTCATGGCGTTCATCATCGTGTGGACGGTGGCGCAGATGTTCGATTCCATCCTGTTCACCTGTTACGGACTTTGGGTGTTGCACAAGGCGGGCACTCCCAGCCCGCTACTGGCGAGCAGTCGCGGATTGACCGCGCGGTTCCCAGGCTTTCTGAAGTTCGCCTTTTCTACCAATTTGTCCAGCATGTTGCGCACCATGACGCATGAAGCTGATACTTTGCTGGTGGGCACGTTTGCCGGTCCGGCGATGGCAGGGCTTTACCATCTTGCAAAACGGATCGCCAAGCTGGCGTTGCAGATATCCGATTTGGTCCAGACAGTGGCTTATCCCGATCTGTCACGCATGTGGTCAAACGATAATGTAAGCGAATTCAAGAAGATGGTTCTTGCATTGCAAATCTTGCTTCTGGGGGTCGGGGTGGCCGTGTTCCTGAGCCTGCTGCTTTTGGCAAAGCCGGCAATCATGTTTTTCTTCGGGGCGGAATATACCGGGATTTACCCCCTGCTGCTGGGGCAAGTCATTGCCGTGGCCTTCATGATGCATGCCTCCCCATCGCGAGCAGCCATGCTGGCCATGAATGAACCTGGCTATGTCCTGATGGTAGCCTGCATTTCCTCGCTGGCCTTCTTCGGCGTGGCTTTCGCCGCAATGCCTCACATCGGGGCATTGGGCGCTGTGGCTGCGCACATTACCTTTGCCGCACTGACGGCGCTGTTTCTGGACGTGGCCTTCTGGCGGCGGCTGGCAAGGATGCCCGATGCAAAGGAACTGGTAGAAGGGCGCGCCGAATGAACGAAATCCGTCACGATATGGAGCGGGCGCTTAGCGCGGATGAACAGCGACCCATGGCGGTCTGCTCTGTGCTCACTTCGCTGACAAGCGGGGGTGCGGAAAACCTCGTTGTCAATCTTGGTAATGAATTTGCAGCGAAGGGGTGTCGCCATACGATCATATCCTTGTGCGATGCTGCCACGCTGGGAAACTCTGCCGAAACCGAAGCGGATCTGCGCCAGACGATTTTGGATGGCGGCGGTGATTTTCATTCGCTTGGACTGACCAGAAAGCGCGGCATATTCGAAGGCGCTCGTGCCTTGCGCAGGATAGGCAGGCAGTTGCGCCCCGATGTATGGCATTTTCACACCGCTCGCGCCGTCAATATGGCGGTCGTCGCGCGATTGCCGCAGCCTGCCGTGATGACCCATCACAACAGCAAGCTGACTTTTCCGCCAATCATGTTCAAACTATTCGACAGGGTCGTTTCCAGATATGTGGCTATCAGCCCCGAAACATCCGCATTATTCGACAGGCTTTCACGACGTCCTCACAGCGAAATTCCCAATGCTGCGGGCGCTGCGTTCAACATGCCTGCAGGCCGCACATCCATAAGCGCGCGCGCGGGCATCCTGAGTGTGGGCGCGATTTCGGATCAGAAGAATTATGATCTCCTCATCGACACGGCTTATGCGTTGAAAGCGATGCTGGGCAACCGCGCCATGCCGGTGTTTTCAATTGCGGGAGGGGGCGCGGACCTCGGCAAATTGCGGGCCCGTGTCGATCAGCTTGGCCTGGGTGATGCTGTGCAATTCCTGGGCGAGCGATCAGACGTTCACGCATTGCTGGCGCAAAGCGACATCTTCCTGAACACTTCGCGCTACGAAGGGATGGCCATCTCGATCATTGAGGCCATGTCAATGGCGCTTCCTGTTGTGGCGACGCCGGTTCCGGGCAATACGGCCATGGTGAAGGACGAAGTTACCGGCCATCTTGCTGCAGATGAAAGTGGCCCCGCGCTTGCCGATGCGTTGCTGGCTCTTCTTGATGATGCCAATCTTTATCAGCGGCTTTCGCAGGGCGCGCTTGACGATAGCCGCAGGTTTTCGATTGATACCTGCGCCCAATCCCACCTGGATCTTTATGGCTCGCTCTTGCAGCCCGAAAGGATAGCTCCCTTGCCTCGCATGTGACGGCATCAGCGGCATCCTATCAATTCGGGCTAGCCAGAATAAGTAGCTTGCACCCCATATGCCCAAAAGCACGGATGCTCCAACAAGTGCATGTTATACCGCAGATAGTCTAGAACCGGGAGAAATCCCTATAACAAGCACGGTGTCCCATGCCCAATTCACTTGAACCTGTTAACGCCGACAACCGGCTTGTCCCCCAAGGGCAGGGTCAAGGTTACAATAGCTATCCCACGCAGGGTGCCCCTGCAGATAACCTTTCCCTGCGCGATCTCTTGCGGCTGCTTGAACGCCACAAACTGCTGGTGCTGTCGATTATCGGCATCGTGACGCTGGCGGTGCTGGCGCAGCAATTGCTTTCGCCGAACAATTATCGTTCGGTCGCTCAATTGCAGGTGGAATTGATCGACGAAGTTGGCACCAATCAGGCCGATGTAGATTCGCGCAATGACCAGCGTGTTGCCAATACAGTGCGGCTGCACCGTTCGCGTTCTTCGGCAGAAGCCGTGGTGCGCGATCTCAATCTGACGGAGAATCCTGCGTTCTTGGCCGAACTGGGCGAAGTTTCTGGTGATGAGACAGCTCTCATGCAGCAGGCTACAAACACATTGATGTCGATGGTGGACGTCACGAGCGAGCCTGGCTCCGATCTGGTCAGCATTGCGGTGACGGCCAAATCGCCTGAACTGGCGCCGCTGATTGCTAACCGATATCCCGATACGGTCGGCGAATTGCGCAATGCCAACAGTAACAAGCGTCGCGAAGGATTGCTCGAATCGTTACTTGCCGAGCAGGAGGAGCGCGGGGAGGCAGCGCGCGTTGCATTTGCCGAACTGTCAGAATTCCGCGGTGAGACGCAAATGCTGGTGGGGGCTGGTGGGCAGGAAGATCTTGCCCAGGTCAACCGTATTGCGGCGGAGGCCGCATCGGCCAGCGCCAACAGTGCCGGTTCCGCTTCACGAAGCTCGGTCATCTCTCGCGCTGCTGGCATCAACAGCACCGCGCAGGCAACTTCGGCCGCCTTGCAGCAATTGGAGCGGCAACATTCCGGCCTTGTCGCGGAAGAGGCGCGGCTGGGCGCGATTTACGGCCCCAATCACCCTGAAATCGTGAGGGTAACGTCGGAATTGGCCACGGTCACATCAGCGATGGTGAACGCTAGGGCGCAAGCTGCGGCAGCAGCCCAATCGGTTGCTGCAGCGGAGGGAGCTCAATTGCGCGAAATGGCCCGTAGCCAGGCTGCGCAGGATGCAGCGCGCGCAGGGCGGTTGCAAGGCGCGCTTGCAGCGGTGACATCGCGTGCCTTTCGCAACAATGCCAACTTCGTCAAATTGTCAGAATTGGAGCGCGCTGCGCAATTGGCGGAAACGGCTTATTCCTCAATCTCGTCCCGGATAGAACAGATCCGCGCACAGATGCAGCTGGAAGGTGTGAACACTTTGCTGGTGTCGCCAGCGGCGGCAAATTACGACCGGATTTCTCCGGAACCTGTCCGCATGGTCCTGATCGCGCTCGTCGGCTCTGCCATTGTGGCGGCTTTTATCGCACTGGGAGTCGATCTGATTGACGACCGGCTCAGGACGTCCTCGCAGATCAAGCGTCTGTTCGGATTGCCGACACTTGGGATGCTGCCGATGTTCGGCGGCGGACTATCAACTGAGATCAAGAAAAGCCCGGTGATCAGCGATCCGCAATCCATGTTTGCAGAGGCCGCGCGTTCGACATATTCAGAGCTTCGATCACTGCCTCGCAACAAACTGGGCCAGACTGTCCTTGTCACTTCTCCACTGCCTGGTGACGGGAAATCAACCGTATCGCTGACCATGGCGGCAGCAGCGGTTGCTATGGGCGACCGGGCCGTGCTGGTCGATCTGGACCTGCGGAAACTCGGCTTGCTGCAAAAGCTGCAACATGAACTTGATACACCCGATATCGTCGATGTCATGAGCGGCCGGGTGGAGCTGGATAATGTCCTGGAAGATCACACCAATCGCCCCTTGCTCGATGGTCCGGAGGAAATTTCTGATCTCGATGAAACGAACCATATCGTTCTGTTGAGTGCAAAGCGCCCGGTAAGCGATCCGGCGGCCATGCTGACGGCAAGGCGGCTGAACGTTCTGATCGCCGAATTGCGCGAGAAATTTGATCTCGTGGTCATCAACGCGCCAGCCGCACTGGCGGTGCGCGATGCCCGTGCCATGTGCGAATTTGCCGATCATACCGTGGTCGTCACGCGCTGGGGTCGGACGACCATCGATCAGATGAAGGCGACCATCGAAACGTTGGGCGGACGCGCGGCAGGCGTGATATTCGACCAGGTCGATTATGCCGATCATGCGCGTCGCCAGTTTGGTGACTCGATTCAGTATTACATGGAATCCTCAGGCTATTACACCGATGCCGTGCCACCCAGAATGACCCTGTTCGGGCAGGTGCGCCGCTTCTTTACCAGGCGTCCCGAGGCGGCCTGAAGAATGGCTGCACCTGCACATTTAGAACGGGGCGGTTAGACGTGTCGCGCCTTATTGCCTTGATATTGTTGGTGATGCTTGCGCCGCTTCTGGCGGCGATCTGGCTGTCGGTGGTTTTGTCTGCGGGCAGGCCGGCGATGTTCAGACAACGCCGTTCTGCACTTCACGGGCAGACTTTCACGATTCTGAAATTCCGTTCGATGACCGATGAACGCGATGCGCGCGGTGAACTGCTGCCAGACGATGACCGCACGACCGCGATTGGCAGGCTGCTACGGCGCACCCGACTGGACGAGCTGCCCGGCCTTATCAATGTCATGCGTGGGGAAATGAATTTTGTCGGTCCGCGCCCGCTATTGCCTGAAACCATCACGGACCTTGGCGAAGCGGGTGCGCGCCGGGGCGAAGTGAAACCGGGCCTCACCGGCTGGGCGCAGGTGAACGGCAATACCTTGTTGAGCCTTCAGCAAAAGGTGGAATTGGACCTGTGGTATACCGCCAACAAGAATGTCGCACTTGATGCGCGCATCCTGTTGCGCACAATATGGGTGATGATCGGCGGTGAACGCCTGTCCCCTGCATCAAGCCCGCCAGCTGCGCGTTAGGCCTTAGAGGGCGAGGACCCCTGCAAGCTGATCCAGCGATTCAATCTCATTGTCAGCACAATGCGCCAAGGACGGTGGGACAGGATCGTGAACGCGGCCTTCGCGGTTAATCTGCACCGTACGCCACCCAAGATCGCGCGGGGCGAGGAAATCCTTTGCCGGATTATCCGCAATATAGATGTGATCCCCAGCCTTCTGGCCCGACCATGCCATGACCTGTTTGAATGACCGTGGGTGCGGCTTGCCAAACCCTTGCGGCCAGGCGCCGGTTGTCACGATATGTCCGAACGTGGACCTTATGCCCAGTCCGTCAATCTTCGCATTCTGGGTGGCTGCCGGCCCATCTGTAATCAGAGCTAGCGGCTGGCGATTGTTGTCGAGAAAGATGCGCGCATCATCGGCCAGCGAAATTCGCGGTTCATGCGACCGGTAAAGATTGACCAGTTCGTGGATGAACGTGTCTTCCTCCGCGCAGCCGAGTTCTTCCAGCGCGGCGTTGAAAATGTTGCCACGTATACCTGCATCAAATTTGCGGCTGCAGGCTTCTGCAAATCCGGCCAAACCGCGCGAGGAATTGAGATAATCGTCCAGTGCTGCAAACCCGCTGCGGGCGAAATCTCGTTCGAGATAAAGTGTATCATCAAGGTCGAAGACCAGCACCGGTGCGCTCATGGAATTACTGGAAAACTGCTGCATCATAACGGAGCATCATGGCACCATCCCGCCATTGATCTGTCGCGCAGGCTGGCCTGCCCAGCGATTCAAGAATCACGCTTTCTGCAAAGCGCCCACCGGCATGGTTTGCAAGGGGGTAGCCGCCGCCAAAGCGCGCATTGATCTCAAAGATTTTTGGGCCGTATTTGGGGTCATCGATCAATTGAAAGCAGAAGGCGCCTCTTGCACCTGGCATTGCAGCCGCGACATCTTGGGCGATCCGAGTGAATTCGGGATTTTTGACCGTGCGCCCCTTTTCCACTTCGCCTGCACGGATCGAAATGCGCAGGTGAGGAATGGCGCAAAGCAATTCACCCTTTGCGTCGATATATCCGTTGATCGTATATTCCGGACCCTGGAGATATTGCTGGAGTAGCATCGGTTCAGGATAGGATTGTGCGATTTGGTCCGGGCCTTCCACAATGGCGATGCCCCGGCTGGCGCTGCCCGATATGGGTTTGATAAAGGCAGGCCAATCCCATTGGGCCAGCGTGTCGCGTATCTCCTCCACCTTGGCGGATTGGGGCACTGGTACGCCGGCTTTTGCCAGCTCTTCCATGGTCTTGCGTTTGTCCCTCACGATTTCGATGGTTTCAGGGGACGAGACATGGACGAAAGTGCCGATGGCGGCGAATTGATCACGTGCAATGGCCAAGGGCAATAATTCAGGATCGATAGTGGGCACCAGCGCAGTGATCTGGTGGGTCCGGCAATATTCCAACAATTGCGCGGTATATTCCGGGCTGTCACCGCGCGGGACGGCAAACCAGTGATCTGCAAGCTGGCAGGCCGGGCTGATCTCTGGCTGCAAATCGCAGGCATGCACCACTATCTCTATTCCGAGATCGGCAGCGGCCTTGCGGAAACATTCGATCAGGCCAACTCGCCTGCCTGCCGAAGTCACCAGCAAATTATATTTTCCGGCAATCACTTGGCGGCGCTCACGCTGCGCATGACCAGGTTGGATTGGCGTTTTTCAGGTGTTGCCATCGCTTCATCAAGCGCATCATCCCAGGCGCAAAGCGTGTTGGCGGGGGAAAATTGGGTAATGGATTCCATGGCAGTCTGGCCAAGCCTTTTTCTGAGCGGTGCGTAGGCCATGCAGCGTGACATTGCTTTTGCAAGTGCGGTTTTGTCTTCCGGGTCAACCAGCATCCCGTTGTGATTGTGGCGGATCATATCTGATGGCCCGAAATCGCAATCGAAGGAAACGACTGGCAGACCTGCTGCCATCGCCTCGCCCAGGACATTGGGAAATCCTTCATAACGGGACGGGAGCACGAATATATGGGCGTTCTTCAGCCAGCTGCCCGGCTCTTCACTCAATCCTTTCAGGGCGATGCGGTCTTCAAGCCCGGCACCGCGTATTTGAGCTTCAAGTTGGGAGCGATCTGGACCGTCGCCCCAGATTTCCAGCAGCCAACCTTTGGATTTCCCGGCGATCGAAGCAAACGCATCGATCAACATATCAAAGCCCTTCTGATGCGTCAGGCGGCCTACAGCCACCAGCGTCGGAGGCGATTGTTCCTCATGCGCGAAAGACCATTTCTTGATCGGATTGGGAATCACCTTGATCCGATCATGCACCGCATGCGGTATGCAGCGCGTTACTGCGGCAGTCTGACAGATAATTAAACTGGCGCGCCGGTATGCGACTGACAGGGCCAAATTCCAGAAGGCATGAGCGCCCTGGCGTTCGGGATTATTCCTTTCACAACACACAACTTTTGTGTCGGTGCCAATCGTGGCGACAAGGGCAAGCAGATTATTCTTGGTCAGGAATGAAACCACGATGTCGGGACGTTCTCTCCTGATCAGGGATCGCAGCGCCACCAGATCAGCCACCTTAGAAAATTTGCCGCGCCGCAGTGAAGAGGCCTCGTCGCCCAAACGATGCAGCGCAACGGACGCGGCGAAGCTGTGATAGGTGTTGTCCCCCGCATGATCAAAACTCGCAATGGCAATCTTGTGGCCAGCGTCTGACCAATGTTGCGCCAGAAGCGCGATGATTTTTTCCGCACCTCCGGCACCAAGGCCGCTCGTAACAAAGAGGATGTTCTTCATGCGCCCTTCTTCAGACTGTGCGTTTCGGGTTGAACCGCGAGATTTCTGCATAACAGATTGCGCCCGATGCAGGGCTGGGCATCCGGCCTAATACCAAAGGTGCATTGGTGATTGATTGAACGGCCCAGCGCGATCACGCGGCTCCAATTGGTTACGCCATCTTGGCGCTGGCATGAGCGGAGAGCGTGCTGCACATTCAAGCGATCTTTACAGTGGAAGGTCGGCGCATGGAAGAACACGGCAAGGCCTACGCGTGGAACGGGGTATGGGTCAGCTGGCTGATGCCTGCGTTCATCCTCGTCAGTCTGGCATGTCTGGCCGGGCGCATACTTTCCTATCCAATCAATCGGGACGAACATATGTTCGTCACAGTAGCGCAGCAATGGCCCAATGCCGATCTCTACCGAGATCTGGGGTTCAACCACCTGCCTAATCTCGCGATATTGTTTTCGTCCGTCTTTGCGCTGACAGGCACTGATCATTATCTGATGGCCACGCGATTGCTGATCCTTGCTGCTTGGGCTGCTGCGCTGATACTTATCTGGTTGATCGGCAGGCGGATGGGAGTGTCGAATCTGGCAATAGTCGCCGCAATGGCGCTGCTGGTTGGTAATATTACACTGCTGGGGCCGCCCGGCATGCTGGCGACCAACAGCTTTATCCCTATCCCATTCAGCTTTCTTGCCTTTCTCTTTCTGCTTGGCGCGCTGGATGAAGACTATCCGCGCAAGCGCCGCATCGCAGAGGCTTTTCTATCCGGCGTGGCCGTATCGCTGGCCATTGGTTTCAAGGCCAATTTCATCATCATAGCGCCGTGCTTTTTCATCGCCAGCCTGCTCGCAAGGCAAAGCCAGCCGCTTATCGAACGCCTGCGTTTCCAATGCCTTCCTCTATGTTTCGGGGGGCTGGTCGGCGGATTTCCCTCTCTGCTGGCCTTTGCGCGCGATTTTGAAGGCGTGGTTGCTCATACCCTGCGTTATTTTACCGAGCTGCATAGCGCCTTCTGGGTTGATTCGACCGAACCCAAGGCGGTAAGTTTCGCTGACAAGATCCTGCTGGCCGAGGAAATCTGGCTGGGGGGCACAACGCTGTTGGTGATCGTGGGCATTTGCGTGATGGCGGTCCGTCCTTTCACCCTTGCGGGATTGCGCGGAGGAATGGCCCATCTGCTGCGCTGGCAGGTGATATTGATGGCTGCGCTTGTCTTGCTGGGTATCGTCATATCTTTCGTGCCGACACCGTCTTTCTCGCAATATTTTGTGCCGCCGATACCATTCTTGCTGCTCGCTTTCCTGTCGCTTGCCCCGGCGTCTGGAGTGGGACGGTCGCAGCCCGCGGATCTTGGTGATGGGGATGTGCGTACGACAGCCTTGCTTCTGAGTCTGATTGCGCTCGCGCTTATTGCGGGGAGCGTCCGCCTTCTGCCAGGGCTTGCCGCCTTGGCGAATCCGGCGAGATGGACCGGCATTGCAACCTATTCTGTAATGCATGATGCGCTGGACCGCGAAGGGCTGGCCGTTGATGCACGTATAGCCACATTGTCGCCCCTCCTCGCTATCGAAGGGGGCAGGGACATCTACCCCGAATTCGCAGCGGGCCAGTTCGTCTTTCGTGTCGCACCTTACATGACGGCTGAAGAGCGCCAGCACTACCGCACCACATCCCCCGAAGAACTGACGCAATTTCTCGATGCTAATCAACCTGATGCTATCCTTGTGGACATTGCGGAGCCGCTGGAGGCCAGGTTGTCGGACTATGCCGTTTCGCATGGCTATCGCGAGGTTGAAGGTGGCGGTGAGCGGGGCGCGCTGGAGTTCAAACTCTATATCTCCACGCCGCCATGAAGCGTGTTTGGGCAAGGGGTGAGGACAGCCAAAAGGCTAAGACTGGCTAACCCGCATGCCCAGTTCATGAAATCCGCCGCGTCCCATACATTGGCAGGCGTAGGCAATATACCGGATGATCGAGCGCGGATGGGTAGAAGAACAATGAAGGTAGTCTTGTTGGCAGGCGGACTTGGCTCCCGCCTCGCAGAAGAAACAGTCCGTATTCCAAAGCCCATGGTTGAGGTGGCTGGTCGCCCGATCATGCTCCACGTGATGGATATATACGACCACTGGGGACAGACGGATTTTATCATCGCGTGCGGTTATAAGGCGATGTCAATCAAGTCCTTCTTCAATGAACTGCATCTCATGAACAATGATTTCACCATCGGCATCGGCAATGGTGAAATGGATTTGCGGCCGACTTCCAATATCGATTGGCGGGTCTCTGTCGTCGATACGGGGCTCCATACCATGACTGGCGGTCGCTTGAAGCGTCTTCGTGACTGGCTTGATGACGAGCCTTTCATGGTCACCTATTCCGATGGCGTCGGCAATATCGATATTGAGGCGCTGATGGACTTCCACAAGTCTCACGGCAAATTGGCAACGGTGACGGCGGTGCAGCCACCGGCGCGCTTCGGCAATCTGGAAATGGAAGATGACAAGGTCGTCGAATTTACGGAGAAAGTGCGCAAATACGAAACCTGGATCAATGGCGGGTTCTTCGTGTTTGAGCCGGGCGTGCTCGATTATCTGTCGGGCGATGAAGAGCCGCTTGAAATGGCGCCGCTGACCAACATCGCCCGCGATGGCGAATTGATGGCCTATAAGCATAAGGGCTTCTGGCACCCGATGGATACAATTCGGGATCGCGACCATCTTGAACGGCTGGCCACTTCAGGCTCGCCCCCGTGGATGCAGTTTGAACGGGAACGCCGCAATGCCGATGCAAGGACGGCACAAGGTCCAATCACGACAGCAAAGCTGGCCGGTGTCTGAAGGTCACGATCTCGACCGGCAATTGCGCCATATTTTCGCAGGCGCTAAAGTGCTTGTTACTGGTCACACCGGCTTCAAGGGCGGCTGGCTGGCATTGTGGCTCCACATGCTGGGCGCAGATGTGCGCGGTGTGGCGCTACCACCTGACCCCGACAGGTCGCTTTTTGCCTCTCTTGATCTCGAAAATCTTGTCGAACATCGCGTAGCCGACATACGCGACGAGGCCCAATATGCAGCCGCTACGGAAGATTTCGCGGCTGACCTTGTCATCCACATGGCGGCGCAATCGCTGGTCCGCCCGTCCTATGAAGACCCGCTGGGCACCTTCGGCACCAATGTCATGGGTACCGCCACGGTACTGGAACAGGCGCGGCGCAACCCTTCGGCGCGGGGCGTCATCGTGGTTTCGAGCGACAAATGCTACGAGAATAACGAATGGCACTGGCCCTATCGCGAAGTCGATCCGATAGGCGGGGCAGATCCCTACAGCGCATCCAAGGGCTGCACCGAACTGGTGGCCAGCAGCTATCGCCGGTCCTTTTTCAGTAGCCCGAATGGCTGTCAATTAGCCAGCGTGAGGGCAGGCAATGTCTTTGGCGGCGGGGATTGGTCGCAAGACAGGCTCGTACCCGATATCGTGCGTGCTAACCTTGCCGGCACACCGGTCATCATCCGCAACCCGGCCAGCGTGCGTCCGTGGCAGCATGTGCTGGAGCCCTTGAGCGGCTATCTCGAACTGGGCGCAAGATTGCTTGGCGCGAAGGCTGGCGAATTTGCCGAAGGCTGGAATTTCGGCCCCAGCGCCGATGCCTTTGTGCAGGTGAAAGATCTTGCGCGCGGTATGCAGAACGCATGGGGCGATGATGCCGCAGCGATAGAATTTGGCCAAAGTGCCGATGATCCGCATGAAGCCACGATGCTGACGCTGGACAGCAGCAAGGCGCGCAAGCTCTTAGCCTGGTCCCCGCGACTGACAACAGATCAGGCGATCGACCTCACCGCATCCTGGTATCGTGCTTTTACACAGAGCGGCACCGATATGCGCCAGTTCACTCTGAGACAGATCGAGACATATGCGGGCAGCCAAAAGACAGAAGCGCCATCGCAGGAAGGCAATATAATATGCGCGTGAATTATGGTCAGACAGTCCACGGTGAGGAAGAAATTGCCGCCGTGGTCGAAGTTCTTCGCACGTCGACGCAGATGGGCCCCAAAGTGCGCGAAATGCAGGAAAAGGTTTCTGCACTATTCGCCAAAAAGCACGGAATCATGGTGAATTCCGGTTCTTCGGCCAATTATCTCGCGATGGAATTGCTCGAACTGCCCGAAGGTAGCGAAGTCATCACGCCTGCACTTACCTTTGCCACAACAGTGGCACCCATTGTGCGCAATAAGCTGGTGCCCGCCTTTGTCGACGCAGAAGAAGGCACATACAATATCGATGCTGCCAAGATCGAAGCGATGATCGGCCCGAAGACCAAGGCGATGATGATTCCTTCGCTGATCGGCAATCTGCCTGACTGGGACCGTATCCGCCAATTGGCCGATGCGCATAATCTGATGGTGATCGAAGACAGCGCCGATACATTGGGTGCAACGATCAATGGCACCAGCAGCGGCACGCGATCCGAAATCAGCACGACTAGTTTCTATGGCTCGCACGTGATCAATGCGGGCGGCAATGGCGGAATGCTGTGCGTGAATGATGATGATCTTGCGCGGCGTGGACTGCTGCTGCGATCATGGGGGCGTACATCCTCGCTTTATGTCGATTCCGAAAGCATTGAAAAGCGCTTCAACGTCGAAGTGGATGGCATCAGCTATGATGCCAAATTCCTGTTTGACGAGCTGGGTTATAATGTCGAACCTTCAGAAATGGGCGCGGCTTTCGGGCTGGTGCAGCTCGGCAAGCTGGAGAACAATATATCCGCCCGCGAACACAATTTCGCGCGGCAGTATGAATTCTTCAGACGTTATGAAGACTGGTTCATCCTGCCCCGCCAGCTTGAAGGTTCCCGAACGGGCTGGCTTTCCTTCCCTCTCACCATTCGGCCCGACGCGCCTTTCAACCGCCGTGAGATGCAGATCTGGCTGGAAGAGCGGGACATTCAGACGCGCCCCGTCTTCACCGGCAACATTTTGCGCCAACCGGCGATGAAAGGCATTGAAGTTGCCACATCGTCCGAAGGGTATGGCATTTCCGATGCGGTGATGCGCGGCGGAATATTGCTCGCCTGCCATCATGGTCTCGACGAAGCGCAAATCGATTACATGCACGAATGCTTTGATAGCTTCGCCGCCAGCCAGAGATCCACCCCCGCACAGGAGATTGCCAATGCTTGATCCCGTTTCCGCCAACCGGACGAAGGGTGCCACGCTCGAAACCTGCCGCGCGTGCAAGGCTGACGATCCCTATCTGTTTCTTGCCTATGGCAAGCACTCACCCGCACAGATGCTGATCCGGCAGGATGATCTGGACAAGGAGCAGCCATCCTTCCCACTCAATGCGCAGGTCTGTCTTGAATGTGGCTTGATTGAAGTGGCCGATCAGATCCCGGAAAATTTCTTTCGCCACTATCTCTACGTTCCTTCAGGCGCGGCAACCATGCACAGCCATTTCGATGAGTTTTCATCGGTGTTGGCAGAACGTGCCGGCGAGGATGGGTTGATCGTCGATATCGGTAGCAATGACGGGTTGTTGCTGGCCGCCTGCAACGCGCGCGGCTGCACGACGTTGGGGATCGATCCGGCTGCCAATATCGCTGAACTCGCGGCCGAAAAGGGCGTGCGCACTCATATCGATTATTTCCACCCCGCCTCGGCAACCCAAGTGCGCGATACCTATGGCCCGGCCAGGGTTATTTCGACCACCAATACATTCAACCATATTGGCGACCTGCACACTTTCATGGAGGCGACCTGCATCCTTTTGGCAGAAGACGGCACGTTCGTGATCGAGGTCCCCCGCGCCAAGGAAATGGTCGAGCGTGCCGAATTCGACAATATGTATCATGAGCATGTCTCAGAATTCAGCCTGTTATCGATCATGAAACTGGGCGCTTTTTGCGGGCTTGAAGTGACCGATGCGAAACGGCTGCCCGGCATTCACGGCGGATCGATGCGGATATTCCTGACCCGCAAATCTGCACACGTCCCGGCAGAGCCCATCGTTGCAGACATGCTGGCCGAAGAGACGGCATGTGGCATGCTCGACAAGGCTACGTATGATCAGGGCGTTATGGCGTTCGATGAAACGGGCGAGATCCTTCGGTCCATGCTTGACGAGCTGAAAGCCAGCGGCAAGAAAATCGCAGGGTATGGTGCTTCTGCAAGGGGCAACACGCTGATCACCTATTTCGGGATCGACAACAAATATCTCGATTTCCTTGTCGACAAGAATCCTCTCAAACACGGGCTGTATTCCCCGAACACGCGGATAGCTGTTCGTCCGGTGGAAGCTATCGAGGAAGAGCAGCCCGATATATTGTTCATGCTGGCATGGAATTTCTTCGACGAGATTTACGAACAGCAGGCCGAATTCCGCGCGCGGGGCGGAAAATTCCTCGTCCCGCTGCCTACGCCGCGACTTGTGGGATAAGGTTGAAAGCGGTGGCTTCATGACCGGCTCTGCCTGCCTTGTCACTGGCGCCGCCGGTTTCATCGGATCGCATCTTGTGCGTGCGCTGGTTGCACGTGGTGATATGGTGCATGCAGTGGTGCGTTCAGGCTCCTCGCTTGACCGGCTTGAAGATATTTCGGACCAGATCGTGCTGCATCGGTTCGACCTTGCTGATGGAGATGCGCTGGCCGCATGCCTGCAGCAAGCTGTGCCGCAAAAAGTGTTCCATCTTGCCGCATCGACACGCGATGCGGGCGCGCCGGATCCCGCCTCATTGGCCGCAGGCGTGGCAGATTATCTCGATCCGCTATTCACCCTTTTGAGCCAGCTTTCGAACGCGCTCAGCCCGCCTTTGGTCATGGTGCGCACAGGAACAATTGCCGAATATGGGCTTGCCCCAACGCCCTATCGGGAAGATCTCCGGGAATACCCTCAGACGCCATATGGCGCACGCGTGCTTGCAGGCACACACCATATTGAAATGCTTGCCAAAACGCTTGGATTTCCTGTGATCACAGCGCGCCTTGCGCTGACCTATGGGAAGGGGCAGTCGCCAAGTTTCCTCTTGCCTGCGCTGATTGACGCATGCGCAAATGGAAAGCCTATTACCATCAATCGGCCGGATGACCGACGCGATCTGATCCATGTCGACGATGTTATTGAGGCTCTTATTCTCCTTTCTGATCAACGCCCTGATGGATGTGAGACCGTGAATGTCGCTACAGGCAGAGCGCTCTCCATGCGCCATCTTGCCAGCCTCGTTGTAGGGGCAATGAAGAGCGACCCGGCGCTTGTTTCATTTGGCGAGCAACAGCTGGGCGGTCAGCAATCGATCCTGTGTGCCGACACGACAAAGGCCCAGCGCGAACTGGGATGGCAGGCCCGCATTGCGCTCGAAGATGGTCTGCGAAAGCTTGTAAGAAAAGAGAGCCACGATGCTGAGACAGAGGGACTTCGCCATGCAGCAGTCTGAGAAAACGCTGGTGTCGGTTCTCGTCCCCGCCTTCAATGAAGAGGCAACTATTGAACGTGCCTACGATACTATCGTAAAGGCATTCGAGGGGCTGGAAGATTATGATTACGAGATCATTTTCTCGGACAATCACTCTTCCGATCGCACCTTCGGCCTGCTCGAAAAGCTTGCCCGAAAGGACCCGAGGCTCAAAGCCATTCGCTTGTCGCGCAATTATGGATACCAGCGCTCGCTGTTGCGGCTCTACAAGGCGGCGAGCGGTGATTGCGCGGTGCAGCTGGATTGCGATCTTCAGGATCCGCCCGAACTCATACCCGAAATGCTGGCTCGATGGCGCGAAGGCCATCAAGTTGTCTATGGCATTCGCCGCAGTCTTCAGGACGGCTTTTTCACCGCCATGGCGCGGCGCGTTTTCTACCGCTTCGTGCGTGCCATCAGCCATGATGATTTGCCGCTGAATGCAGGCGAATTCCGGTTGGTAGACAAGGTCATCCTAACAGAACTACAACAGGTCAACGACACCACGCCCTACCTGCGCGGACTGATCAGCGCGATGGGCTTTTCGCAAGTGGGCATCGAGTATGACAGGGCCGACCGCATTGCTGGTGAAAGCAAGTTTCCGCTCAAGTCGATGATAATGCTGGCGGTTGACGGTGTACTCAACCACTCGCTCCTGCCCCTGCGACTGGCCTCTATTGCGGGGCTTGTCATCGGCCTGCTCAGCTTCCTGCTGACATTCGGCTACCTGCTCGGCAGCCTTGTTCTGGGGCAGGAATGGCCGGCCGGCTTCGCGACAACTACCATCCTGTTGCTGATGTCCATTTCAATCAATGCAATTTTCATGGGCATTATCGGTGAATATCTTGGCCGCATATTCCTGCAATCCAAGAATTCATCGCAGCCGATTGTTCAGACAAGCCTGAACTTCACTGAGCGTAAGATCAATCCGGCCGGCGAAATACAGCAAGACGCGTGATGACGTAAAACACCGCAGCGTAAGTCGCTATGGCCAGTCCCTGCACAATCGGGCTTTCTGAATAGCCTGCCATGCGCCCTGCTGTGATGACGGCAAGATTGACGCCGTAACTTATTAAGAATGCCATCAGGTAGCGGGCTATTTCTCCTAGGCGTGCGCGGTGCTTCGGGCGGAAAGTCCATAACCGATGAAGCGCATAGGAAATCGGCAGGCCAAGAGCGAAGCCGATTGCATTGGCGCGGTAATCGCCTGCGCCAAACCACAGGGCTGCAAGGATGAAGAAATAGCCCAAAGCCGTGTTGAGCAGTCCGACAAGTATGAACCGCTGGATCGTGGCCAGTTCAGTATTCATGCGCATGCCTTCCGCTTCATAGGATTATCTGCTTACCGGGAGCTTGTCCTCTGAGGTTTACAGTAAGGCGATCGCGGGCAATTTGCACCTGCGCTTACGGCTGAAGAAAAAGGAGTAGGAGGCGGATTTTCATGCGAAGGAGGCGTGTTCCACTCAATGATAATTCAACTGAGTTTGGCCCTATGCAGCGCTGTTAAACAGAGTGAACATGCACAGTGCGAACCAGTGATTGCCATCGAACAATCGAAGTTTTTCGTGTAGGTTCAGGGTTAATATAGTGCGTAGGAATGTCTTGGTATCGTTGCTAGAATGCCCAATCCAAGCCGTAATCTTTTGACATACCGGCTGGATACATTCATCTGATTTCACTAGTTACCGTGCTCTCAATGCTGAAAGAAAGGCATTGATTAACCGGTATTTGGTCTAGGGTGTGCAGAGGTATTTGTCGGCTATGTCACGCAAAGCGCTGGTTCTGATCTTGTCGACGTTGGTATTTCTTGCAGAGGCGGGCTGTGTGACCGAAAATCTTCCGACGACTTGTAGTGTTACAGGCGCTCGGCACTTGTCTGCCGACGCCAGTTCCGCAGAGATTTGCCGCAAGTTTGAAGAGCGACTGGTTGATGCAATGGCCGCTGCGGGCAAGACGGTGGATCCTGCCGCGCTGACCGTTTCAATCGACTTGCATGAACGCGGATCGGCCGAAGCACTGATTTCCCGACGCGGACAGGACGGGACGACAGAATATCCCAAGGTTTCGGTAGATGTAATGGACAGACCCTTGGCGCAAGGTGACCTCGACAGGTTGGCCGCGGCGGTAGCCCAGGTGATGCTTCAGGCACAACCTGCGGCCGGAACCTGAATGGCCGGATAGCAACAATATTTTGAAGGGTGGATGGGCAGATGACGGTAATGGCAGCGGACTTCCTGCGGGGAAGCTTCAATCGCGAAGAAGGTCTGGTCGAGACGCTGGGCTTTGATAGCCAGTTCGATACAATGGAGCGAAATTCGTTTCATGCCGGCATTCTCAGCCTTTCTGCCGTTCACGCTGCGGGGCATGGCGGCCATGTTCATCAGCCCGGCGGTAATGTAGCCGCTGCGGTAGACAACATACCAGGTGGCACCTCGACCACGGCTACTGTCGCCCCAGGCAGCTTCGCCACCAGCGAGATAGACACATCCAGCGACAGTGACTGGTTCCGCATCAATCTGACGGCAGGCGAGACCTATACGTTCACTGTGTTCCTAGCCAGCTTGCCGGACAGCATACTGACGCTTCGCGATTCTGCTGGAACAGTCATTGAGACAAATGATGACGCCAATACCGCGGCAGGGCTTTATTATTCCGAAATCACCTTCACCGCGACAAGCACCGCAGCCTATTACCTCGACGTGACCGGCTGGGAAAGTTCGACCGGGCAGTATTTCCTTTCCAGTTCCAGGCCGCTGAATGACGATGTGGCCGGAGACGCTTCGACAAGCGCAAGCCTGACGATCGGTGCGGCGGCCACAAGCAGCTCGCTCAACCTTTCCGGCGACCGGGACTGGTATGCGGTCACGCTCGAAGCTGGACAGATTTATGAATTTTCCACCAGCGCCACCGACGGCGCGAATGATGTCGATACCACGCTGACACTGCGCAATTCCTCTGGTGATGTGGTAGCCTATAATGACGATAGCTCAGGTACCTACTCACGCATCCGTTATGTCTCTGAAGCCAATGAAACGTTCTACATCGACGTGGGCGGCTGGGCGGATTCGCAGCAAGGCAATTATCAGCTTGCCGGCATTATCGCTCCGGCGCTGCAGGAATTCACCAATGATGAAATCGCCGACCAGTTGATCAATGGTTACTGGGGCGGTTCTGGCGCATCACGGCGTTTCAATGTTGAACCGGGGGATACGCTCGACATCAATGTCACTGCCTTGACTGGAACGGGCCAGTATCTTGCCCGGGAGGCGCTCAATCTTTGGAGCGATGTGCTCGGCATTTCCTTCAATGAAGTCACGTCTGGCGGGCAAATCATTTTCGATGACGCACAAGATGGTGCCTTTGCCAGTTCCACCACCGTCAACGGCTTTATCTCGCAGTCCAATGTCAACATCTCGACAGATTGGCTGGTCAGTGCCGGCACGACATTGAATAGCTATTCTTTCCAGACCTATCTGCACGAGATTGGCCACGCGCTGGGCCTTGGCCATGCCGGAAACTATAATTCGACAGCAAGTTACAGTCAGGATGCAGTCTATCTAAATGATGCGTGGGCAAGCACCATCATGTCGTATTTCGATCAGAACGAAAACACTTTCTTCAACGATCTCGATTTCAGCCGGGTTTTCGCCATTTCCCCGATGAGTGCTGATGTCGTGGCAATCCAGAATTTATATGGTGTGACAGCCACCACGCGAACGGGTGATAACACCTATGGCGCGGGAAATAGCACCGGGCGCGATATCTACGGGATTGGCCCCAGTTCGATGAGCAGCATGGGGACCTTGCTGGCCTTCACCATTGTCGATCACGGCGGCAACGATACGCTTGATTATTCGCCTTTTTCCGCCGCGCAATACATCAATCTGAATGCCGAGACATTTTCCAATGTCGGCGGCAGCATCGGCAATATGAGCATCGCCCGTGGCACGGTGATCGAAAATGCCATTGGCGGCTTCGGCAATGATCAATTGGTCGGCAATGATGTCGTAAACTTTCTCACCGGCGGATCGGGCTTTGATGTGATCGATGGCGGTAGCAATATCGACACCGCGATTTTCAGCGGCAACAGTTCCTCCTACGCGGTCACGCAGACTTCGGCCAGGGTATTTCAGGTGAGTGGCCCTGACGGCACGGATACTCTGACAGCAATCGAATATCTGCAATTCGATGACGAGACCATTCGCCTGCTTCCGGGTAGCGGCGTATCGGTGAATTTCGATACTGCCGATCCTGCGGTCTACCAGATGGCCATGAACAATATCCGCGATTTTGACGGCAATGCGCTGGGCGGTAACGGTGCTTGGCTGCGCATTGGCGAGGTCGATGTGAACGGCGATGGCGATATTGACCAGATCCTCGTCAATAATGCTCTCGGACGTTTTGCCACTGTCGGCACGGCAGATGACGGGCTGGTCTATTTCGACGATTATGGATGGGCCGGCGAAACGCGCGTTGCGGGTACCTATATCGATCCGCTGGTGGCATCGGGCGAGGTCGTGGCAGGCAGTCCCCATGACAGCCAGACCCGCTTTCAGAATGATCTCGAGATCGAGAATATCATCCGCGTGCTGGACGCGGATGATTACGATGGTGACGATTTGCAGGAAATATATTTCGCACTGACGGACGGCTCTGCCTATCTGCATGCCTATATGCATGCGGACGGCAACATCCAATATGCCAATTACCAGTCAGAGCAGCAGGTGATCGATTACCTGACTGCAAACGGATATGATGCAAGCACTTATGCTGATTGGTTCCCTGCGGATCAGAATGTGCAGATGCAGCCGGACGATTTTGCGCTTGCACAGCAATCAGCCAAGCCCGCCGCCTTTGACCTCGATGCCCTGGGCCTTCTACCGGCCGCCTTTGATGATGGTGTGATGACCGCCAGCTTGCACGATCAGATGGTCGAAACCTTCGCCTGACCTTTGCCGCTGGCGTGTTTCGCTTACCGATCTAGATCAACTGACGAGACTTGCCTCCGCTGCCTGGATGCGCCGTGCCTGCTTGTTAGCTGGAAAGGGCTGACAGGCCGTGTTTGCCTTTGTCGGCATGGATGACAGCAGGCTCGGTCGCCAATCGATTACACAGGTCTTCGCACGACATTGGAACGCCCAGTTCAAAACCTTGCAGATAGTCGCATCCTTGCAATTGCAGCAGGCGCGCCTGCCATTCGCTTTCAACACCTTCCATCACGGTCTTCATTCCCAAGCTGTGACTGAAATCCACCATAGAGCGGATGATGCGAATGGCCTTTTCGCTCCGGCCTAATTTCTGGATAAAGGATTTGTCCAGCTTCATCCCGTCGAGCTCGAAATTCTGCAGATAGCTGAGCGAGGAATAGCCGGTTCCGAAATCATCCAGATACACTTCGATACCTATTGCCCGCAGATGGCCGATGGAATCGCGCGCACTGGATATATCGGAAATCAGGACGCCCTCGGTCACTTCCACCACCAGTGAAGAAGGGGGGAGACCGGACGCAATCAGACGGTCAATCAGCCTGTCTGCAAAATTTTCATGGCGAAAGTAGATTGGCGAAACATTGACCGCGACAGGGCACTTGAATTCCTGGGCGGCTCCAAGCGCGGTATCCAGTGTCCATTCTGTCAGCTGGATAATTTGTCCGCTGTCCTCGGCCACGGATACCATCAGGGCAGGGGAGATGCCATCAAGCGCAGTTCCTTTGGAACGCAGCAGCGCCTCGACTTTGCAGGTCTTGCCGTCGCGCGCATCGACGATCGGCTGATAATGCAGCATGAAACATTCTTCGAAATGCGCCTTGCCAAGCTCTGTGCGGATTGAGTTTTCGCGCATTTGCCGATTGGAAAGCAGCTCATCGAAGATATGGACAGATCCGCCTCTGTTTCCCTTCGCTTCATACATGGCAAGATCGGCGCGGCGCAGCAATTCTTCGCAGCCGTAGATGGCCGGATCGCCGATTGCGATGCCAAGCGATGCTGAAACTTCAACAACGCGGTCCGCGAGGTGAAAAGGGCGGCCGATTGCATTGATAAGCGCATCGCCAATGGCCTTCACCTCGGCCTCGTCACGAAATGGCAGGATTGCAGCAAATTCATCACCGCCCAGGCGGGCCAGCGCAATCGGATCGGACAGCACTTCTGCAGCACGGTCCCCCACAGCTTCCAGCAGACGGTCGCCGACATAATGGCCCAGAGTATCATTTACTTCCTTGAACCGGTTCAGGTCGAAATACAGCAGCATCACCATCGTGCTGTCTGAACTCGTTGCCGCCAGTTCTTCTAGGGCCTGGGTAAAGGCAGCTCGATTGAGGTGGCCGGTTAGCGGGTCCATGCGCAACCGCCTGCGGCTCTCCTTCAGCAAATCCGCCAACAGGCTGCGCGTGCGGTCAGATCGCAAGATGTCATCCCTCAACAAGCCGGCTGAAAGCGCACCGCTGCATGCGGAGATAAATGCGAGCCAACCTGCTTCGCGAGCATTTCCATTTAATCCGTAATATGCCGCGATGCAGCTCAGCAGGACCGCCAGCAAGGCAAGTGCAGTCCCGGGCTGCCTACGTGCAACCATCATATGAGAAATCTTGTCGAGCACTTCAGCGGCCGACTTTCGTTTCCATCAGTCGCCTGACTTGCTGCGCCATTCGTTTCTTGCTTTCGGCCATCTGGTTATCCAGCGAGTTCACCGTTTCGGATTGTGAAAGATGCGTGGCCATTCGGGCCCGCAGCACAGGCAGGCTTACAGGTTTTGTCACGTAATCATTTGCCCCGGCCTGCATTGCCTCGACAATATGCTCGTCCTCGCCAACGGCGGTGCACATGATGACAGGCAAGCGGCTGGCCGCGTGGTTCTCACGGATCGCTATCAGCGTATCCAGTCCGCTGAGACCGGGCATCATCCAGTCAAGCAGGACGACGTCTGGTCTGGCCTTGGAAAGTATCGACAACGCCCCGGCGCCATCGCCAGCACTCAATGTGCGGTAGCCGGCGGATTGCAGGGACCGTTCCAGAAGGAGGCGATTTTCCTCGATATCGTCGACAATCAGGACCATGCGCTGAATGTTGCAATGCAATGTCATCCTACGGCCTCCCGCAGACCTTCGGCGATTTCGCGCGGAGCGGCATCGCCTTTCAAGTAAAACCGGGCACCTGCGGAGACGAGCGAATGATGCTGCGAAATGGAGAGATCCTGGCCTGACACAACGATCAGGGGAATGGCCGCCAGTTCAGTGTGGGACGCAAGACGTTCGATAAATTCAAAACCGTTGACCCCGGGCATGTTGAGATCCAGCAAAATTGCCTTTGGAGGCCTGTTCTTAACAGCATCAAGGCCGGATTGGCCGTCCACCGCGCGCCGCGTGCTGAAGCCCATGCGGCGAACCGTCCGGTTCAGCAATTCGGCCGCGTCATCTTCGTCTTCGATAATCAGCACATCTCCGCTCAGATCAGTGTCATAGACGGAGATGATGCGGCGTAATTCGGTTTCGGTCACTGGTTTGCGGACGAAATCCGATGCACCGGCTTCAAGGCCGCGGGCCCGGTCATCATCCACGGTAACGATCAGGATCGGTGTGCTGGTCAGCTGCGGTTGTGCGCGCAATTCGGGCAGCACTTCATATCCGGATTTACCGGGCATCAGTGCATCCAGCAGAACGATGTCGACCGGGTCCCGACACGCCATTTCCAGCCCGTCTGCCGCGTTTCGAGCGGATACCACCTGATAATCGCAGCGCTTCAACCATCGGGTCAGAAGATCGATAGCAGCCGGATCGTCGTCAATCACGAGCGCTTTCTTCTTCTTTCTGGACGGTTCATGCGCGCCGTGCCGCTGTATAGCCTGCATGGAGGATTCCTCGGGTTCAATCGGTGGACCGGCCTTTGAAACGTCCAGGGGGATATCTAGTTGGTATGCCCAGGTGCCGTCCTCACGCTCTTCCATCACCAGCACGGCACCCACTAGACGTGCCAGCACATCGTTGACAAAGGCGCTGCCGTTCTTTTCTACACTGCGCCTTTCGCTGCGGGCATTCGCAAAATTATCGGCAATGACCAAGATGCGTACCCGATCGCCTGATGCGATGGAGGCAGAGTAGCGAAGCGACCGTGCACCTCTGAATTTCACTGCATGATCGAACATTCCCTGTACGGCCCGATTCACCTTGTCGCGATGGCTGAACAAAGTGATGTCTCCGCCCGCACTATCATCGGACAGCGTCATTCGGCCATATTCGCTCTGGCATCCGATGCGGGAGGCAATCGAGGTAAGAAGACCGCGAATTGAAATTGGCGCGCGCTCTTGCGCTGTGCCATCCACCTTGTCTTCGACCATGACCAGCAAGTTATCGATTTGCCCAAGCAGGGTTTCGCCTGCTCTGCGTATTCGGCGCAAGTCCACCGAAATCGTTACGAGACCTTTTGCGTCCGCTGTCTCGATAAGAATGGAAGAATAGCCCATGATTGCATTGAGCGGTGTGCGTATTTCATGGCTCAACCGCGAGAAGAATGCCTTGCGCTCCACCGTATCGTTATCAAGCTTGGCACGGGCGTGATCGCGCTCAACCTGCATTGCACGAAACGCGCGGGACACGGCGCGCAACCCGGCTTGCGCGCGCGCAGGGGCTGCTGCCGTAGTCATCCCAGCCATCAGCGCTGGTCCGCCAATGCGACATTCGCTTCTACCAACAAAGCTTGTGGCCAAATCCCACAATTCATCAGCGTAGGCGTTCAACCGTTTTGCGTGCGCTGCATTGATGGCGCGACCAAGTAGAAAGCCAAGAACTCCGAAGATCGAGGCAATAGCAAAACCGCCCAGGATGATTGAGTCGGTCATCGATCGCGGCGCGACCGTTGTCAGCGTCATGGCAACGGCAAGAGCGCTGCCGGCCCCAAGGAGGACAAGAATCCACGGAAGGAAACGGTCTCTTGATACCCTTGGTGGTGGCGAGGTGAGGGGAGTATCGAGATAGCTCACGCGGCGGACCGCTGATCTATCTGCGCTTCAATTGCTGGCACACGGATCGTAAAGCTGGTGCCAACGCCAAATTCGCTGCGGACAACGATTGTGCCGCCCATCATTTCAGCAAACCGCTTGGTCAGCGCAAGTCCGAGACCGCTGCCGCCATAATGGGTGGCTGTATCGTCTTCCGCCTGGCTGAACGTCTTGAATATGCGGCGCAAGCCATCTGGCCGCATGCCGATGCCATTATCCGTGACTTCGAGTGAGAGCCAGTCTCCATCGGCATCGGTGGTGCGAATTACTGTCAGCATGATGACACCTTTGGTCGTGAACTTCGCCGCGTTGGACAGCAGGTTGAGGAGTGACTGGCGAACCTTGAGAGCATCCAATTCAAGCGGTGTGATGTCTTCCGGCATATTCAGCACAAGCTGGTTGTGACGTTTTTGTGCAAGCGGCGAGGCTGTGGCAATTACATCATGGGCGAGGCTGCGCAGATCGACTTCCTCGACGCTGAGATCCATTCGGCTACTTTCGATTGATGACAGGTCGATCACATTGTTGACGAGCGCCAGCAAATGTCGGCCAGCGGCATGGATCCGGTCAAGGTCCTGGGACTTGCGCGCGTTCTCACCCCGGTCCTGCCATTCTTCCTTGAGCATCTCAGTAAAACCGATGACAGCGTTGAGCGGGGTGCGCAGTTCGTGGCTCATCTTGGCAAGGAAGATAGACTTGCGGCGACTGGCCTGTTCTGCCTTCGCCATCGCGCCGCGCAGTTCTTCGACCCGTTCGCGCTGGTTGATTGTAGCCTGTTCCAACCGCAGGCTTACGCGCATGACTGTTTCGTAAAACAGGCACATCATGGTCATGTAAGCGAGGGCAGCGATGATCGAGAAAACATTCGGAAGCAGCAATTGCTCATGGTCCAGCAGCTGCGGAAATTCACCGGTCACAAGACGCGCAATAGTGAAAAGCGTCAGTTGCAGCGCAATGCCGATCAGCGCATTGCGAATGGCCTCCGCCAGATAGAAGAAGCACAGAACCATCGCGATGAGGAACCACGGCAGCAGCGGCGAGCTTATGCCGCCGAACCAGAACGATCCGAACAGGCTGAGACCGACCAGCATTTGCACTGAGACCATCGCGGCCAGTTCCATGCTCCCGCTTTTGCGCAGGATGATCGGAACAAGGAAGAAACTGGAGACGCAGATTTCGGTAACCCAGAACTGCCAGCCTGCTACCGGCAGGTTGAGCCACAGGAATGCCGTCACAGCCTGGCCCATCAATGGGCCGAGGAAATGCAGCAATACGAAATTACGCACCACAGTGACGTCAGACACCGATGAGCGGAATCGCACCGGTATGAACCAGTCCAGCAGTGTGTTCAGCCGGGCAATCATCGAGACCTCCGAAAGTCGAGGCTTCTGGTACCCGGCAAGGGTTTAAATATCTCTAAAACTCTTGTTAACCATTATGCAATTGATGGGGCCTAGACCACCGAGTGGAAACCCGTGGTTTGCAGACCGCGACGTTGCCCGTTTCTGGCCGATAATAGGATTGCGATGAGATGACAGCTTTGCAGACATCGCCCGGCTGGAACCTGAGCTCTGTACTCGATTTCTTCATCCCCAAAGCGATGATCGCGGATGTCGAACAGCATCGCCGTGCGCGCATGTTCATGCTGAGCCATACCTTCGGTCCGATATTGGGCAATACGCTTCCCGCATATCTCTATTTGATTAATGGGATCGCGGATTACCGGGTGGTTGTCTTCTTTCTCTCGATCACCGCCTTCTGGATCTATCCCGTCCTGCTGCGCCTGACCGGACGCTATCGCCTGCTGGCCTTTATCTCGGTTCAGAATTTGGCGTTCTGCGTTATCTGGGCCTGCTATGCCTTTGGTGGATTGCTTTCGCCATTCCTGCCGTGGATGCTGATCATTCCGCTTCTCTCGTTCCTGTATCTCCCATCTGAAGGCTGGACGCGCGATATCCTGCTATTGCAATTGTTTGCCAATCTTTCGGCGCTGCTTTTCGTCACAACGGGTGGTGTTGCACTCCCGCCGCTCAATCTCGAAGAGCTTGAAGTCATCGGGATGATCTCGATGGGTTCGGTGGCGATCTATTTCGGCATGATGGCGCTGTATTTTGCCAAGATGTTCCATGAACAGCGCGAATTCGGGCAGGAACTCGACAATCTGGTTTCATCTTCCGACAATCTTCGCAATCTTACTGCGGCTGCCCGGCAAGCCGGTGCTGTGAAGGCCGATTTTATCGCCGGGATGAGCCATGAATTGCGCACTCCACTGAATGCCATCATCGGTTACAGCCAGCTTCTGCTGGAAGAAGCAGAGGATGAAGGGGACAGCGCCAATAAGGATGATCTGCACCATATCCATTCATCCGGATCGCAGCTTCTCTACCTGATCGATCACGTGCTTGATTACTCGCGCATCGAAGCGGGCCGCATGCCGATCAATGCGCGGCCGGACAAGGTCGCTACCGCTTTTGTGCGATGGCGGGGAGAAGTTGCAAAAAAGGCTCCGGGTGTGGCGCTTTCCCTTGATGAGGCCGGCCATAACGAACGGGTTTTCGTGACGGACTGGACAGCGATGGCCGCCATAGTCGGCAATATGGTGAGCGGCATTGCCTATGATTGCAAGGATGGCCAGATACGCCTGCGTTTCTGCGCTATCGAAAACGACGGCATATCGCTGCGGCTGGAGAGTTTTGACGCGGCCGGGCGGCCTCACCCCATCAGTCTGACATCAGAGATTTTCGACGATTCCCAGGATATTTCTCCTACCAAATACGGCGCCATGGGGATCGAACCGGCACTGGCGCTGAAATATATTCAGCTGCTGGGTGGAGACATCCTTGAAGAGCGGTGTGCCGGTGATGAACATGAGCTCATCATAATATTTCCACCCGTCACGAGCGTACAGCCTACTGAAGGCGCCCACACTCAGCTTGCCTGAGCATTGTCCGCTTACTGGAATTGCCATTGACCAAAGTTCTCATCGTTGAAGACAATGAAATGAACCGCGATATGCTTTCACGCCGCCTGAGCAGGAAAGGTTTCGAAGTGATCGCTGCCGTGGATGGTCCGGATGGGATCATGACGGCATCATCTGCCTTGCCCGATATAATCCTTATGGATGTTGCCCTTGGCGCTATGGATGGCTGGGAAGCCACGCGAGCGATCAAGACCAATGCAGAAACTGCCAATATTCCGGTGATCGCGCTTACTGCGCACGCCCTCGAAAGCGATCGCAGAAAGTCGATTGCAGCTGGTTGCAGCGAGTTTGAAACCAAGCCGATCGACATCGACAGGTTGGTCGAGAAAATCATGTTATTGGCGAATTTAGCGTAACCGGAAGATCGGCTTTTTCCTCGATGGAAAAAAGACGCTGCTTCGGCCCACTGCTACAGGCACTTTCGGTGGCAATGACGTGCTTGGCGAAACGCGGCTCGATCCTGGGCTTTGAGTACGGGTATTTCCGTCACCTTCTGAGCTTGAATTGGTATTCTGCCATTGCAGCTCCGGAAGTGTTCATCCTCCGCGTCCGGACCTTCTTGCTTGCTGGGCCAGCACCATATCTCCATTTGCGATGACCCCGTCCCTTGCGGTAGCGCAGCAATGTATTTCACAGCATTGCCACAAGAGAGGGTTACACCGTCCCCATGATCAAGATTTCGGCCGCTCTCACCGCCATATCTGCGCTTTCGCTATCCGTGCCCGCCCATGCCTGGGGGCCTACTGGACATCGCGTGACTGCGCAGATTGCACAGGACAATATCAGCGGCCGCACGCGCGCCGAAATTGTTGAAATCCTGGGTCATGAGGAACTGCCTGAGGCGAGCACCTGGCCTGATGAAGAGCGTTCAAACCCCGCGCTTTTCTGGCAGGAGACGGCAGGCCCTTTCCATTACGTGACCTTGCCAACGGGGCAGGAGGTGGGCTCAATCATCCACCCAGCGGAAGGGGACGCGCTGACCGCGCTCGAAGGATTTACCGCCGTTTTGCGCGACGACGCCGCGTCTGCCGATGACAGGGCGCTGGCCCTGCGCTTCGTTGTCCACATCGTTTCTGATCTTCACATGCCACTCCATTCGGGCAGGGGCACGGACCGGGGCGGCAATGATTTCATCGTCGACTGGTTTGGCAAGGAAACCAATCTGCACTGGGTGTGGGATGAAGGCATGATCCTGCGCCAGCAATTGTCCTATTCCGAATATGCTGATCGGCTGGAACGCCATATGACCGCCGAAGAAGTGCTGGCATGGTGGGAACCCGCCCCAGGAAACTGGGTGGCAGAGAGCGTTGCCCTTCGAGAGCGTATCTATCCCCAAACAGGCCCTTCTGCCGGGCCATATGGCGGACCCGATGCAGAGCCGGTTCCCGGCCTCGGCACGGAGGAATTTCCGGTGGCATTGCAATATCGCTATCACTGGACATGGATACAGTCTGCGGAAGAGCGGCTCGCGCAGTCGGGTATCCGCCTTGCGGCCTATCTCGATATGGTTTTTGCCGAGGAATAATCCTGTATCGGGCAGGCCTTCTGCCGGACAAATGCAGGTTTGCCCTCCTGTTTCACTCCGGCTTCGTCTAGGGTCGGCATCCAACAATTGGACACGGAGCGTTTGTGACGACTGAAATCGGTGATATCGACAAGATTCTGGACCAGCTCGAGGATATTTCCAGGACCTCGCGCGCCAATCTTGTCGATGCGCTAGGCACTTTTGCCGATAGCAGGACGCCGCCCGATCCGGCGGATCGCGCAAAAGGCATTTTCGCCTATCCGCAGCTGACTCTGCATTATGCGGAGGACCAGCTTGAGGAGCATCCGGCACGTTCCTATGCTCGGCTAAACCAGATCGGGACCTACCGCAGTTCCATCGCGGAACCAGATTTGTTCCGCCCCTATCTGAAGGAACAGCTGGAACATCTGGTCCGCGATTATCCGGTGGAGATAGAGGTAGGCCGCTCCAATGACGAGATTCCCTATCAATATGTGCTTGATGCCGGTGGGGCAGTGGAATTGCAGGGCGCAAGCAGTGCAGAGCTGACGCGCCATTTTCCTGCATCCGACCTCATCATGATTGGCGATGAAGTGGTTGACGGAACGTGGATCCACGAAGGGCAGGTGGCACGGCCTCTTTCGCTTTTCGATGCTTTGCGCACCGATTTCAGTCTTGCGCGCCTGCGCCATTATACAGGCACGCCCGCGCGCCATTTCCAGCGTTATGTGCTCTTCACCAATTACATTCGCTACGTAGAGGAATTCATTGATTTCGCGATTGATGCGCTGGCCGATCCCGATGGCCCTTATGAGCGCTTTTCGGCGCCGGGCGCGGTGATAGAGCGCGGCGATCTTGAAAATGCACGCGCACGGGTAACTGAGGGCACATGGCGCAAACACCAGATGCCTGCCTACCACCTGGTGGGCAAAGACAATACCGGCATCACGCTGGTCAATATCGGTGTAGGTCCGTCCAACGCCAAGACGATTTGCGATCACATCGCTGTCTTGCGCCCTGAAGTGTGGCTGATGATCGGCCATTGTGGCGGCCTTCGTCCCAGCCAGACCATTGGCGATTATGTGCTGGCCCACGCATATCTGCGCGACGACAATGTGCTCGATTCCGAAATTCCGCCTGAAATCCCGATTCCGCCAATTGCCGAAGTGCAAACCGCCATGTTCGATGCGGCACGTGCGGTGACGGGCGATTCGGATGATATGCTGAAGCGGCGGTTGCGCACCGGCACGGTTGTCACTACCGATGATCGTAATTGGGAGCTGCATTACACCCGCTCCGCCCTGCGCTTCAACCAAAGCCGGGCTGTCGCGATAGACATGGAATCGGCAACTGTCGCCGCTCAAGGATACAGGTTCCGCGTGCCTTATGGCACCTTACTGTGTGTATCTGATAAGCCATTGCATGGTGAAATAAAGCTGCCGGGGCAGGCTAATAGCTTTTATGAAAAGTCGGTCAGCCAGCATTTACGCATAGGCATTGAAACGCTCGCTCTGCTCAGCAAGGAGGGCGACAGTTTTCATAGTCGCAAGTTGCGCAGTTTTGATGAACCGCCGTTGCGCTGAAACCCCGTCCTAGTCGGCGGCCAATACGCCCTGCACGCGGCCACACACGGGGATTGTGACATCGCCCGCCGCCACATAGGCTTCCAGCGCATCGATATCGAAGCCGACATTGGCGATCTGCGGCACAGTGGTAAATTGTGCAAAGCCATCGCCGCCACCGACAAGAAAATTGTTTGTCACCAGACGATAACTGCGCGCCGGATCGAGCGGGGCTCCGTTGATCTGCATCCCGGTCACGCGCTTCCCGGCCATCTTATCGACATCCAGCGTGTAAACCGTTCCGGTTGACGGGATCAGAGTGGAATCGCAGATCACTGCCGGGCCATCTCCGCATAATTGCTGCTCCAACACGGCCATGATTTGCGCGCCTGTCATCTCCAGCACGATTAAACTATTGCCGAAGGGTGCCATTGCGGAAAGCTCACCAAAGGTCAGCACCCCGTCATCCGCGCCAGTCAGATAAGTTCGTACACTGCCAGAATTGACCAGCGCGAGATCAGCCGACTCAGACAGGGCAGAATTGGCGGCATCAAGGTAGCTATCGGCCACCAGCTGCTGCGCGGGCCTGTCACCGCAATCATCGCCAATTGCGCCCGTGTCGGCGATTGGGCCAACTGGACGGTTGGCGACAGGACCGGATGCCTCGGCATAGGTCGCGACAATCTGCTCGACCGCAGCATTGCTACCCGCGCTGCCATCAACCGGTATGTTGCGCGCACTGACAGATGTGACGATACCGGCTGCGGGATCGACCATCATGGTGATGTCGGTAACAAAGGCGCCATAGCGTCCCCCGGAGGTCAGCAGTATGTCTTCGCCCGAGGCGGTGGGAACATTGCAGACATAGGACTGGTGCGTATGTCCTGACACGACGACCGAGATGGAAGGATCGAGCGCTTCGACGATCGGAACCACCGCACCGGAAAGGCCGGGGCACCCCGCGATGTTGAAGCGCGGATCGACAACGGCACCTTCGTGGATCAGGAGCACCACCGCATCCGCGCCCGCAGATTGCAATTGCGCCGCCAATGTGTTCGCGGTCTGCGCTTCGTCAAGAAAGGTGTAGCCCTGCGTCGCCTGCGCGCTGACGAGGTTCTTCGTGTTCTCCAGCGTCAGGCCGATAAAGCCGATTTGCGCCCCACCGATTTCCTGCATCTGCGTTGCGGGAAAGAGGGTGTTGCCTGCTTCATCGACCGTGTTTCCGGCAAGGTAATTGAAACCGGCGCCGGCAAATGGCTCTATAGCGCAGGGTTTCCGCATGGTGTGCTTGTCGCAGCCGCCATCCTGCATGCGACGCAATTCCGCCACGCCGCGGTCAAATTCGTGATTGCCGACCGAGGCGACATCCAGGCCAAGGGTGGAGAGCACGCGGACGGTCGGTTCGTCGAGGAATAGCTGCACCACCAAGACGCACGCTGCGCTGTGTTCCATCTTCCACGAAGGTATATTCGCCTTGCGGAACCTTCAGATTGCCGTGAAAATCATTGAGCGCAAGTATCTGAATGGGCACAGGCGTTGCGGGCAATGTTGTGCGTATCGGTTGTTGGGCGGCGCAGGCAGACAGCATGCCACCAGCAATCATGATAGCAGCGAGGCGCGTTTTCTTGAGTATGGGAGACATGCAGGGCTATTCCATTATCAAGATGACAAGAAAAAGGCGGCGATGCTTTTTCAAACACCGCCGCCTTTTTAGCAATAATGATTGGCAGATCAGAATTCGTAGCGAACGCCGACCTGGATACGCCAGATTGAGGCCGAAGTGACCACGAATTCCTTATCATCAGGGTTGAAGCCCGTGATGATATAGCGACCTTCAGCATCGACGCCGCCATCCACAAGATCGACGAACTCATCGCGAGCGCGTTCGATATTTGCACCATCATCGAGAAAGTTCAGGAAATTGTCGAAGTCAGCGAACAGCTCGATGCGATCATTCTTGATCCCGGTGAGGCTGCCAAGGAAAGGCAGTTCCTGACTGAAGCGCAGATCAAGATCATAGGTCCACTCATTGCGGCAGGTATTCCGCGCAATGGAAGCACCAGGATCGAAGTCGCACTGTTCGGGAACGTACGAACCATCGTAAAGCACGTTACCGGAAGAATCGGTGAAGGATCCACCACTAAGATAATCGAGCAGCTGGTTCACAGCGCCACCCGGATCGTCGACACCATTGCTACCCGGCGCGCGGATATCCGAACTGGGCGACAAGTTCGGATCATCGATCCCCGAGGGGATGTAGAGCAGTGCATTGTCATTGCCCGAAGAGCTGTCGTTGAACACACCGCCGCCATCGAAGTTCAGGCTGTAAGGCCGCCCTTCGCTCGCCCGGAAGAAGATACCGAGCGAAGTATCGAAATCTTCAACGAACTGCTCCTTGAAATAGACCGAAGCGGTGATGTTGTGGCGTGTTTCATAGTTCGATGTTGAAACCGCTGGATTCTGTCGGTCAAAAGCGGAAGTCACGTCATAGGACGAGGTCGCCGTGGAAGAGCCGACATTGCGGTTGTTTTCCGAATCCGTGAATGCATAACCGAAGCTCAGGCCCACTGCCCCGCCTTCGGTGAAGATGCCGCGATCGAAGTTTTTCGCAAGCAGGAAAGACACGACGTGGCTTTCATAGCTCGGTCCGTTGGTCAGCTGGATTTCGTCATCACGGCCTGTGCCAAAGCATTCTGCGGTGACATTGTTCCACATCGGCGGCGTGCCACCCGAATAGGCCAGTGATGCGTTACAATCGGTACGGTTGGGATCGATCGCTGCATAGATTGGACGACCGTCCACAGTGTAGCCGCCATGTGGTTGCGTAATATTCGGCGTCTGTGACAGATCAACGAAGTTCAGCGTGTCGTTGAAGCGCGAATAGATGTAATCGACCTTCGCGTGCCAATTGCTGAAAAAGCCGCCCTGCGTTCCGAAATCGGTCGCCAGACCCAGATTCGCGCGGACCACGGTGGGCACGTCAAATTCGGGATCGGTCGACTGCGTATCGGCAAGGCCCGCTGCCGCTTCCAATGATGCGGCCTGGCGTGCGCAATCCGGGAAGCCGGTGAATTGGCCGCCCTGCACGACAGAGATCGAACCGTCCGGATTGGTGATCGCATCGCAAGGACCGAAGGTGTCTTCCTGACCGGTAGAGAAGCCGTTGTTGGAAAAAGCGTTGGAGAAATACACCACTGGATCGCCGCCAGAGAATACGCCGACACCGCCCGTCACGCGGCTGTTCGAGAGGAAGCCTTCATTATCGAATTCGTAGGTCGCCGAAGCGCGCGGCAACCACACGACGTCCAGATCGCTGAACGGAACGGCATTGCTCCATCCGTAACGACTGACGAATTCCGGGTTTTCTTTCGGAGCATCACCGTCATAAATCTGCATGCGCACACCGGCTGTCAGTGACAGTTGCGGGGTCGCCTGAATTTTATCCTGTGCATAGATTGAGTAAATCTGGCGTCCGAAGGTCGCTGCGGCTTCATTGATATCGCCCGAAGGGGTCGCTGAAATGTCGCCGCCGCCCAGCGAGCCGTTTGCAACGGAATCCGCGCCGCCGCCAAATACGCTGGAGAACGCACCGGGCGCCACGCGGCCCGCTTCGAAATCGTCGAGGCTCGCGAAAAACAATGTGCCCGTCGCGTTAATTGCGAACAGGTTATAGACTTCCAGATCATTATATTCCGCGCCGAACTTGAGCTGGTGCTTACCGGCATCGATGTTCACCTGGAACTTGGCCTGATCGGTGCGGTTTTCCAGGGCATTGGCCGAACGGAAGATGCCCGGACCGGTGCTTAGCAAGCCATTCTGCGGATTTTCGCTGGCCGGGATGTCACCGCTGGTTTCATTGGGGACGAGTACCGAAAGGCGCACTGTCGGATTTTCCGACTGTGCTTCGCCAAAGCCGACAGGGCCCTGCACATCGCTTACTTCGGAACGGCTCAACCGCAATTCGGTCGAGACGGTGTCGCTCCAGTTTGAATAGAAGCGCAGCGAATAATAATCGGAGACCGTGCCTTCATCCTCGAAGCTGTTGAGGCCGCCCGTTTCCTGGTCGCCAAAATCGGATTCGACATTGGTTTCCTCAAGGCGCTGGTAGCTGCCCTCGATGCGGTGATCATCGGTGATGTAGGCATCCAGTCGACCGAAATAGCGAACGCTGCTTTCGGGCAGAGTGATGGGATAGCCGCCTACGTCCTGTCCATATACATCGCGTGCGATCTGCGCAAAGCGATCAAATTGTGCCTGTGTTGCATATTCGAACTGGTTGGCAAAGCCGCCGCCATAGGGGCCTTCTTCATTGGCATTGCCAAGGTCGGTCTCTTCGTAACCGGCATAGAAGAACAGGCGATCGGGAATGATCGGACCGCCCAGCGTGGCACCCCAGCGCTTTTCCTCGAAAGGTGAGACGATATCGTCCTCACCATCCAGCGATGTGCCGCGCAGGCCGGAATCACGGTAGGAGAAGAAAGCCGAGCCGTGGAATTCATTGGCGCCTGACTTCGTCACCACATTCACGAGACAGCCGGTGAAATCAGAATACTCCACGTCGAACGGGGCGAATTCAACTGATGTTTCCCGAATCACATCAAACGGCAGGGGCAGCGCGTTACGCGCTGCGAAGGGAGTGCCGTTGAGGCCGAAAACGTCGGCCTGGACCACGCCATCGACCGTGAAAGTATTCGAACGGTCATTGCCGCCCAAGCACGAAATACGGTCAACCTCATTGGATCGATTGAGGCTGACGCGCGGATCAAGACGGATAATGTCACGCACGTCGCGGGTGATCGAAGGGAAGCTTTCCAGCGTATCCTGGCCAAAGGCGATACCCGGTCCGACAGCAAGCTGCTGCACATTCACACGCGCGCCACTAACGACAATCACGTTCTCGGCATCGCCTGCGGCGACCGATGTCAGCTCAAAACTGTAGTCCGTATTGCCCGTGATGTTGATATACTGTTCTTCGACCGACTGGCCTTCAAAACCGGAAGCCGTCACCGTCACCGTGTACGGGCCGCCAGAAACCAGCGAATTGAAACGGAAGCTACCATCCGTGTCTGTTGTCTGCGTGCGCGAGGCACCAGTACGGGTATCGGTTACAGTGACCGTGGCATTTGAAACGCTGCTGCCATTTGCATCGGTGACAGTGCCCTGAACCCCCGAAGTGATCTGTTGCGCCTGCGCCGCTTGCGGAACGGCTGCAGCCGCTGCAATGCTCGCAACGCTGGCTGCGAGTAAAAACCTGATTTTCATTGTCTGACTGATCCCTGTTTGGAAGGTGACGAATCCTAGTGAAGAGGATTGCGGGCCGGATACCCCCGTTAAGAGACAGTTTTATTTCACCACTGTAGCATCGCAACACGCCAGGGCTGCAATCCGTGCATTTTCTGTTGGAACCGAGTCGTTTGAAATGGAACCGTTGCTGCATCGCAACATTTTTGGAAGTTCAGCCGCCCGAAATGCGGGCAAGATCTGCGAATCGGTTCACGCGCCTTATGCGAGCCCGATTTCCTTCAGGCGTTGCAGAAGGAAATCATGTGCGGTGATTGTCGGCGCAGAATCATCACCTGGCGTGATGCACTGATCCAGTGGTTCGATAAGGTAATCGGGCCGGAAGTGCAGGAAGAAGGGCATGGAATAGCGCGCCCGCCGTGCCGCTTCACCGCCGGGATTGACCACGCGATGCGTTGTCGAACGCAGGCGATTGTTGGTGAGACGTTCCAGCATATCGCCCACATTTACCGCCAGCGCGCCTTGAGGAGGCGACACCGGCACCCATTCACACTGCCTGTTCAGCAGTTCCAGCCCGGCTTCCTCTGCACCTAGCAGAAGCGTGATGGTATTGATGTCGCCATGCGCTGCTGCGCGAATTGCACCTTCGGGAACATCGTTACCCAACGGCGGGTAATGCAGCAGCCGCATCACGGAATTGCCATCCTTTACCGTGTCATCGAAAAAGCGCTCAGTCAGGCCAAGATGAATTGCAATGGCGCGCAGGATCGTCGCGCCCGCCTTGTCGAACTCGGTGTATAATTCTTCAAAAACCTCGCGGAAGCCGGGCACTTCGGATGGCCAGATATTGGGGGCCATGAAACTGGAAAGCGGGTGTCCCTGCGGTAGATCACGACCGACATGCCAGAATTCCTTGAGATCATGGACCGCGGCATCCTTGGCTATTTCGGTGCCGAAAGGGGTATAGCCACGCGCGCCGCCGCCGCCCGCTATCTGATAGGCTCGCTTGGTATCTTCCGGCAGTGCGAAAAAGTCCCGCGCCAGATTTTCCGCGCGGTCGATCAGCGATTGCGGGATGCCGTGATCGCGCACGATGGCGAAACCGTATTCGGCAAAGCTGCGGCCAAGCTCGTCAGATATTTCAGGCAGCGGGCTGGAGAGCGAGATGGATGCGAGATCGGACATGCACACTATCTTAATATGGCAAGAGAAGGCCCGCCAGTGCCGCGCTCATCAAATTGGCAAGCGAACCTGCGGCAAGGGCGCGCAATCCCAATTTGGCGATAACGGGGCGCTGGTTGGGGGCAAGGCCGCCAGTGACTGCCATCTGGATCGCGATGGAACTGAAATTGGCAAAGCCACAAAGCGCAAAGGTGATAATGGCACGGCTGCGATCCGTAAGGCCTGCGCCTGCCTCTGATCCCAGATCGATAAAGGCGACGAATTCGTTGAGAACGATCTTGGTGCCAAACAAGCCGCCCGCGACCTGCGCCTGGTCCCAGTCAGGGATACCGACGACATACATGACCGGCGCAAAGACGAAGCCGAGCAATTGCTGGAAGCTGACATCGGGATAGCCAATCCAGCCACCAATGCCGCCAAGTATCCCGTTTGCCAAGGCCACCAGTGCAACAAAGACCATCACCATTCCGCCAACCGCAACGGCCAGCTTGATGCCGGTCTGCGTGCCCTGTGCAGCTGCCTCGATCACATTGGCGGGCCGATGGCCTTCTTCGAACGTCTCTGCGACTTCGACTTCATGGGGCTTTCCGCTTTCTGTCAATGCAGCAGGGCCTTCTGCACTGATCCTGGCAGACGGCAAACGGATGTCATCAGCGTCGATGCCGGCCAGTTGGGCCGCATCGCGTGCAAGTCCGCAATCATCATCCGGCATGATCATCTTGGCCATCAGGATACCGCCCGGCGCAGACATGAAGGCAGCAGCCAGCAGGAAAGGCACCGCCTCTGTTCCGATGAAACTGGCATAGGCGGCAAGGATAGTGCCCGCGACACCGGCCATCCCGACTGTCATCAGCGTGAACAGCCGACTGGGCGTCAGCGCGGCAAGATAGGGGCGCACCACTAGAGGGCTTTCGGACTGGCCGACGAAGATATTGGCGGCACTGCCCAGCGCCTCTACCTTGCTGATGCCGGTAATCCACCCGATCACGCCGCCTACCCAACGCACCAGCCGCTGCATTATGCCCCAATGATAGAGAATGGAGACGATCGCCGCGAAAAAGACGATCACCGGCAATGCGGCGATGACAAATGTATTGGCAAAGGGATTGCTTTCCATCGGTCCGAACACCGATGTGATGCCGACCTTCGAAAAATCGAGCAGCGCGATCACCCCGTTCGATAGGAACTGGATGGCCTGAACACCCCAGGGTGTGCGCAATACCAGCACTGCCATCAAGGCCTGCAAGGCAAAAGCGGCACCAACCACACGCGGCTTGATCCGGCGCTTGCCGGTAGAAAGGAGAAAGGCGATCAAGAGTATCGCCGCGATCCCCGCAAGCGAGATCAATTGGGGAGGCACATCATCTCCTGAATGTAGGAAGGCCAGTTTCTTTGCGCATCCACCAGCAAGGTTCAAACAAATTCTGGGAGAATCTGTTGACAGCGCACTTGCCAAGATGGCGACTTGTCCCATAGCCATCGGCGATGGACGAACACAGCCAAGCCAATTCCATCCCCCGCCCGCTATTCCTCCTCGCTACGCTTTATGGCGGCATGACCTGCATCGCAGGCGTGCTGGGTGCAAAGCAGGTGGCGATAGGACCGCTGGCGGTGGAAGCAGGGATTTTCCCTTTCCTGTTTCTCGTCGCGATTTCGAGTGCGGTTGCTGCGCTATATGGCCGTGCCATGGCTAACCAATTGGTGCGCTTCGGTTTCGTGCCACTGCTGGTCGCGATCGGACTGACGTTCCTCGTGCTGTCGCTCCCCACGGATGACGGAATGTACGAACCAGCCAAGGATGCTTTCCCGATCATCCTCGGCCAGACTTGGCGGCTGATGGCGGCAGGCATATTGGCCTATGGTATTTCCATGACGCTCAATGTCTGGATTTTTGCGCGGCTGGGGCAGGGCGGAACACGCTTTGCCGCCGTCCGCGGAGCCACGGCATCTGTCATCAGTCAAGTGGTGGACACTATGATCTTCATCACTGTCGCCTTTTACGGTGTGCGTGATATCGGAGAGCTGTTGCTGGGCCAGTCGCTTGCCAAGGTCGTGTTGTCCATCGTGCTGGTGCCGCCCGTCTTGCACCTGCTGATCCACATCGCCCGCCGCATGGACGGAAATTTGGCCAAGCCAGCGCAATGAGCAAAGCCGATCCCTTGATCAAGGCGGCGCTTACTGCGCGAAGCCGTGCTTATGCACCCTATTCCGATTTCCTTGTCGGCTGCGCGATTGAAAGTGGCGAAGGGAAGATTGCTGTCGGCGCAAATATGGAAAATGCCTGCTATCGCCTTGGTGTTTGCGCAGAACAATCGGCGCTTGCTGCCGCGCAACAGGCCTTCGGGCTCGCAAACATCCGGCGCCTGGCAATTGTCGGCGGCCCGCGCGATGCGGCCACCAGTGTAGCGGGCGAGGCGGTGACACCATGTGGCGGTTGCCGGCAAGCCATATTGGAAGCTGCTAACGAGGCAGGCGCGGATCTCGAAATCATCTGTTGCGATCACAATGGTAACAGCACGATGCACACCACGATCAAGGCGCTATTGCCCAATTCCTTCACGCTGAAATAGGCCACTGCAAAACAAGGTCTACATTTGTTTACTCTGCCTATTGCGCGACCGTTGTTAAAGACTTTCGGCACAGCCAAAAGGCAGGATGCGGGGCGAAGGCAGCAGTATGGATCGACCACTCGAAAGTTCACCGGGTCCGGATCGCATCAGGCGTTTGGCAATCGGCCTCGGGGGGATGGCGGTTATCGCATGTTTCCTCGCTGCAAATGCACTTTCAATCGGTCCTGCAGAGGCCGCAGGATCGACCGCACGGGCGATCAACAATCCGGCCACTGCCGACCATCATTAGCCTACCTGGTGGCTGATCGGCACCGCGATGGCAAATATCGTGTCCTTCAGGGTCGCGCCTGGGACTGGCCTCATTTGGGTCGCGGGACCGGATTGATCTGTTCGCGTCGGAGCGCTGCGCTCTATCGGCTTCTGCCATTGAGGGACTGATAGGGCAAAGCGGGGTCTCTCCGACGCGATTTTCTATGTGCCATATATTTAGCCGCACATTTATTGGCGCGAATGCAAAGCGAATCTTGCAAGGCACTGGCCAAGAGGCCTAGCTTGTCAGAAATTCTCGAGGGGCAAAATGCGCTATTCCAACATTGTTCTGGCCAGTTTTGCAGCGATTTTCTGTCTCGCCATTGCGGTCGTTGCATTCCCTTCCGCGGCTGTGGCGCAGGTTGATGATGCCATCGTTACCTACCGTATGGAGCGCGGAGATACGCTTGTTTCCGTGAAACAGCGTTTCCTCACGGGGCGCATGGCCGTGGCGCGGGTTGCGCGGCTAAACCGCATCAGGGACCCGCGACGCATACCAATCGGCACAGTGCTGCGCCTGCCCCGTAACCTGCTTGCATGGCGATCTGCCGATCTCGCCATCCGCGGCTTTTCCGGCCCAGTGGAGATAGACGGCGCAGCACCGGATCTTGGCGCGCAATTGGCTGAAGGAGCGGTGATCCGCACCGGACGCAATGGCTTTATTTCTCTGCAATCTGCCGACGGTGCGACATTTGCTCTGCCATCAAACTCCACCGCCCGGATTGAACGCGCGCGTATTTACCGGCTGCGCGATTTGCGCGATGTGGAGTTTCGTATTCTGGATGGCCGGGGCGAGATAGAGGTCCCCGTCTTGCGCGACGGGGAACGCTTCCGCGGCAGCACGCCTGTCGCCGTCACAGCAGTGCGCGGCACGGTTTTCCGCGTTGGTTTTGCCGAGGATGAATCGCTTGGCGTGACCGAAGTGATCGAAGGCACGGTATCGGTTGAAACAGGGGGTACATCGCAACTGACACCCGAAGGGTTCGGGATTTCCGTTTCACCTTCCGGACTTGGTGAACCTGAAACCTTGTTGCCTCCCGCCGAAATCGCCAATCCGGGTGCAATTCAGACAGGGGAAGTGGTGACATTCAGCATCTCGCCGCCCGCTGGTGCTGTCGCTACGCGGACACAAATCGCCCGCGATGCAGGCTTTCTGGAAGTCGTAGGTGAGGACATCACCAGCGAGCTCGTGGCAAGGTTTGAGGAGGTCGAGGACGGACGCTATTTCGTGCGATCGCGCGGGATTTCGCGCGGGGGCATAGAGGGGTTGTCCGAAACCTTCACTTTCCGTCGCAAACGGCTTGGGGCAGAAACGACTGCAGAACCCTCTCCGCTCGCCGACGGATTTCGCTTCGCCTGGCTTCCGATTGGCGAGGGCATTACCCATTTCGCCTTCCAGCTCTGGCGAGAGGGGGAAGCCGGTGCGCCGATTTATGATGAAATTGCGCTGCCCGGCAGCGCGACCGTTGTTACCGGGCTGGAACCGGGCGTTTATATCTGGCGCGTGGCGGCAATCCAGTCCGATGCAGAAGATGGCCTGCTCAAGGTTTGGGGGCCAGATCAATCGCTGACGGTATCGCCAGAGTGACCTGCGACAAGGCTGCCTAGGCGGCGCAATGGTGACTCGTAGGCTTTTTGTAGAATGGCTGATCCTCCTTGCAGCAGGTGTCGCACTGGGATTCCTTGCCGCCCGGATAGATCTTGCAAACCGATTTGATGCCAGTCTGCTCGACCGCGCGGCCGCATTGGCCCGCCCTGCTGCATCATCCGATATCGTAATTGTCGCCATTGACGATGCAAGCCTTGCACAAACAGGTGCTTGGCCATGGCCACGCACCATTCATGCACAATTGCTGGACCGGCTGGCAGAAGCCGTCAGCGGGCCAGTGATGTTCGATGTTCTTTTCCTTGAACCATCCACCCAGGCAAATGATGCGGCCTTTGCTCAGGCCATCTCGCGCCACGGACAAGTGGTGCTGCCCATGACTTTTGCCGCGCGGCCCAATGCCGTTTCCGGCATCGTTCCAATATTTCCGATTGATCCATTCTTGCAAAGCGCCGCGGCAATCGGCCATGTGGCGATAACGCCCGACGATGACGGCGTATTGCGGCGTGTCGATCTCGTGATGGAGGCAGACGGACGCAGTTTTCCCCAATTCGTCCAGGCGGCGCGATCGCTGGGTCAAATCGCTATCGCAGACCGGGGCGCCGATCCGGTCGTCTCATTTCATCCCGAAGGCACTTATTCGCAAGTATCTGCCGAAGCTGTGATCAACGGTAACGTGCCAGAAGAATTTCTGCGCGGAAAAACGGTGCTGGTCGGGGCTACTGCACAAGGCATGGGAGATCGGTATTCGGTCGGTGCAGGCGGGGTCGATGTGCTGTCCGGCGTCGAAATCCAGGCCAATCTGTTTGATGCCTTGCGCGGTGGGGTTCTGGTCCGCGATCTGCCGCCTTTTTGGTCCGGCCTGCTTGCTGCATTTGCGTTGCTGGCGCAATTCCTCGTCTTCTGGAAGATGTCGCCGCGGGCAGGCCTTTGCGCGACGTTGGCCATTGCAGGATTGGCACTGACGGGCACTTTTGCACTGGTGTCACTGGCCGGCTTGTGGGTTGCCCCGGGCGTGGCAATTCTCATCGTGATCTTCGCTTATCCTCTTTGGGGATGGCGCCGTCTGACCTCGGTAAGCGCCTATCTGGAGGAGGAGGCCGCCTTTCTGCGCCCCGAAGGCGCGCGACGTGCCAAGGTCGAAGGGTTCGACCGGATTGCCCGGCAGGTTGCAAGAATGCGCGGGCTTGTGAGCCACGTGAGCGAGGGGTTCGCCTTTCTCGACAAGGTGATCGAAGCTGCGCCCGATCCGATTCTGGTGCTCGACAGGCAAGGCCTGATCATTATGACCAATGCCAAGGGGCAGGAGCTGTTTCCCGACTGGGACAGGAATAATCCCGCACTCCTGGTTACTCTGTTGGAGCAATGCGACGCAGGGCTTGATCCGGAACGCAGTGAGATTGGCTTTAAGGGCGGTCGTATCTTTCTTGTCGCCCGTGCGGCGCTGGAAATGGGCGATAGCATTCAAAGCGGTGAAATCATCATGTTGCGCGATGTCTCCGCCACACGAAGGCGCGAGGAGGAACGGCGTGAAATGCTCGAATTCCTGTCGCATGACATGCGTACGCCGCAGGTGGCGATCATCGGTCTGGCAGGCAGGCTGGGCAAGGATGCCCAGGCCGAGGATATTGCCGACCGCATTCGCACGCAGGCCACACGCACTTTGAAATTGTCCGACGATTTCGTGCAGCTGGCTCGTATGGACGAAAGCGATCCAGAGTTAGAGGATTGTGATCTTGTCGCCGCGGTAGAAGAAGCCGATGATCGGGCCTATTCGGCAGCGCGCGCCCGCGGGATCGCAATAATATCGGACCTTCCCGGAGACCCGCTTTACGCCGATGCTGACCCGTCACTCATCGCGCGGCTGTTAGATAATCTGATCGGCAATGCGATCAAATTCTCGCCCCAAGGCAGCACTGTGTCTATCGCCCTGCAACAAGCGTTGAGAGGCAAGGTTGAACTGATCGTCAGCGATGAAGGACCCGGATTGCCGCCGGAACGGCGGGACAATCCCTTTGGGCGGTTCGGCGCACATGAGGGCAAGGCTGGTCCCAGTGTCGGGCTGGGGCTAGCCTTGGTGAAACGCGTGGTCGAGAAACATGGCGGGGCGATCAGGGTTGAGACGGGCGATGACACAGGAACCCGTTTCAGTATCGAATTGCCACAAAGCCGGTAATCGCGCGCAATATCAGGGCCGCGCAGCTGTTCCTTGCGCGTCAGTTACCAATGCCCTGGCCAGCTCAGCCATCTGGGCATTGCTGTAATTGCACGCATCTGCTTCCCCCACTCCGCGATAGAGCATCTGGCCGTCTTCCCTGTTCAGCAACACCAGCGTTGCGCGCAGGCGCTGGGCCGAACAGTTATCAAAAATATGGTGGTTTCGCGGTCGCGATTCCCAGGCGATGGCGGCGGCATCCGATTCTGCGGGATCGGCAACCCCGGTCTTCGCATCGCGCATTGCGATGGCGAATTCTGCGATGACAGGAGCGGTGGAATTGCTGGCGCTCCCCAAGCTTGCTGTCTGCGACGCGAGCGCATTTTTCAGTGCTGTAGCAAAGGTGGCACGCAAGGAATTATCCTCCTCGACAGGCGCAACTTGCACCGCCGCCTGTGGCGGTAACTGACCGCTTGTCGAGGCGATGCTGACAGGGGTTGAGACAGCGCAGGCAGATAGCAAGGACGCTGCAAGCAGGGCCGGGAATGCAATCGCAAACACGCGGCCCACAGGCCCGTACAGATCAGCTTTCAGCCACTTCGCCATCATTATCATCGCCTTCATCGAAAAAGGAATTCATGCGATAGCCGAATCCGAAGACGGTTTGAATGGCAAAGCCGTTATGCGGGCGCAATTCCAGTTTCGAACGCACGCGCGAGACATGCATGTCCAGCGTGCGCGTGGCGATATCGCCCATATTGCCCCATATCTGGGAGAAGATGTAGCTGCGCGAAAGCGGGCGGTTGAGATTGTCAAAAAACAGGGCCGCGACCTTGAATTCTTTCGCCGTGAGCTTGATTGGTTCTCCGTCCCTTTCGATCACGGTTTCCTGTCCGTCAACGCGATAGCGGCCAAAGGTCTGGTAACGCTCCGTCTTGGCTGCCGGGGCGCGGCGGCGGGCTGCCGCCTCTATGCGGGCGACAATGACTTCTTCGCTTTCAGGTTTGACGATGTAATCGCTGGCGCCGTGTTCCAGCCCTTTCACAATGTCTGCTTTTTCAGATCGGCTGGTTATGAGGATGAAGGCTGGTGGATGCTCGAGACTATCAGCGCCCCAGCTGACAATTTCCAGACCGGTGGCTCCCGGCATGTTCCAGTCTACCAGGACGACATCATACGTCTCCCGCTTGAGAGAGATGAGTAGGTCGCGCCCGTTACGAAATCGATCTACATCGTATCCGGTTGGTTCCAAGCATGAGGAGATCTGGTCGAGGACCTCCTGATCGTCATCGGCGATTGCTATTCTCAATGTCTTCTTTCCACATTTATCGCAGATTCTGTGTTCTGCGCTCCCTCGCTTCAGCATTAAGGTGGAGTTATCTTATTAGCCACAAATTGACTCGGAAATGGACCTGATTGTTACTAGATTTTACATTCGGCCTAATTTCTTCGCCGATTTGACGCCGGGCAGGATTAGAGTCCGTCTTTTTGTTTGATCGGGCGGTGCCACGCGCCTGCTTTACCTGCGCCAAGTTTTTCGCCATGGCCGACCCATGGACACGCTGATTTCCGCTGAATCGACTGTACGCAATGACTGGACGCGCGAGGAAATCGCCGACCTGTTCGATTTGCCATTTACCGAACTGCTGTTTCGGGCAGCGCAAAACCATCGCGCACATCATGCTGCCGATGAAGTGCAATTGTGCACCCTGCTGTCGATCAAGACCGGCGGCTGCCCGGAAGATTGCGGATATTGTTCGCAAAGCGCGCATGCCGATAGCGGTGTCGAAGCAACCAAGCTGATGGATGTGCGGCAGGTGTTGCAGGGCGCAGCGCAGGCAAAGGATGCCGGATCGCAGCGTTTCTGCATGGGCGCAGCATGGCGCAACCCGAAAGAACGCGACATGCCCAAGATTGTCGAGATCGTGAAAGGCGTTCGCGAAATGGGAATGGAGACATGCATGACGCTTGGCATGCTTTCTCCGAAACAGGCTGATATGCTGGCCGAGGCGGGCCTCGATTACTACAATCACAACATCGATACCGGTCCCGAATATTATGACCGGGTCATCACTACGCGCAATTACCAGGACAGACTCGTTACGCTGGGCAATGTGCGCGACGCTGGCATCAACGTGTGCAGTGGCGGGATCGTAGGGATGGGCGAAACGCGCGCCGACCGTGTTGGCTTTGTCCACACGCTCGCCACGCTGGAGAGTCATCCTGAAAGCGTGCCCGTCAATGCGCTGGTGCCGGTGAAGGGCACGCCGCTTGGCGATATGCTTGCAGATACGCCTATGGCCAAGATCGACGATATAGAATTCGTCCGTACAATTGCCGTGGCGCGCATTTGCATGCCGCAAAGCATGGTGCGCCTTTCCGCAGGGCGTGAAAGCATGTCTGATGCGACACAGGCGCTGTGTTTCATGGCGGGTGCAAATTCGATCTTCACAGGCGACAAACTGCTGACCGCGCCTAATGCGGGTGACGATAGCGATGCCGCCCTGTTCCAGCGTCTGGGCATTATGCCGATGCAGGGGGAGGAGCCTCTGCGCGCAGCTAAGTCCTGCGTCGCATCGAGCAATGCCGAAAGCGTGCCGGCGCAATAGGGGGCAATCATGCAGGAAAGGTTTGCCGACGTCCTCGGGCAGCGCAGGTCGGCCCGGCACTCCCGCGCCGAACCCCGCTGTTCTGAACGCATCCCTGGCGTAGCGATTCGGCCGACTATTGTGCCTGCCGGCGAAAAAAGTCTTCATCTCGCTCTGTTTGCCACCCATAGTCAAACCGATGTGGTGAGCTTTTTTGAAATGAGGTGCGGTTTGCGGTGAAGGGGTTTATCGTCACCGGCACTGACACTGGCATCGGTAAGACCGTGTTTGCTGCGGGCCTCACTGCTGCACTGCGCGGCACATATTGGAAGCCTGTGCAAAGCGGGCTGGAAGAAGAAACCGATACCGAGGTGGTGGCGCGGCTTTGTGCGGGTACGGGCGCGCAGGTCCTACCTGAAGCCTATCGGCTCAAAACACCGTGTTCACCGCATGAGGCCGCGCGGATTGACGGGATCACGATGGATCGTGACAGGCTGGAATTGCCCGCAGCGGAAGACCCCCTGATCGTCGAAGGGGCGGGCGGCGTACTTGTTCCCTATACCGATGATCTTCTTGCTGCAGACCTGTTTTCCCGTTGGGCCTTGCCCGCCATTGTAGTTGCGCGCACCACGCTTGGCACGATTAGCCATACTTTGCTAACGGTGGAGGCGCTTAAGGCGCGCGGGGTACTGATCGCGGGCGTGGTATTTACAGGGGGGGAGGAACCGGTGGCGCAACGGGCCATCGCGCATTTCAGCGGCGTTGCACAATTGGGCCGCCTGCCGCAGCTTGAACCTCTTGATGCGGCCGGCCTTTCTGCCGCATTTGCCACCAATATCCGCCTGGATTTGATGGCATGAGCAGCCCTGTCTGGCATCCGTTTCACCAGCACGGGCTGGGCGAGGACATTCCGCTGGTAGAGCGCGCCGAGGGCGCATTGCTCTACACTTCTGACGGACGCGAAATTGTTGACGCGATTTCCAGCTGGTGGGTCACCACGCTGGGGCATAACCATCCGCGCATTGTCGCAGCAATCCGCCAGCAAGCCGAAAAGCTTGACCAGCTTATTTTCGCGGGTTGGACCCACCAACCTGCCGAGGATCTGGCGCGGGGCCTGATTGCAATGACGCCGCCCGCGCTGCAATATGTCTTTTTTTCCGATTCAGGCTCTACCGCAGTGGAGGTTGCGCTCAAGATGGCGCTGGGATTCTGGGCCAATCGCGGGGAGTCACGCCATCGCATATTGGTGCTGGAACATAGCTATCATGGCGATACGATCGGCGCGATGTCTATTGGCGAACGCGGCGTTTACAATCGCGCTTATTCCCCGCTCCTGTTCGATGTTGGCACTATCCCGTTCCCGCATAAAGGGGCAGAGCAGGCGAGTCTTGATGCTCTCAATTCTGCTTGCAGCGCAGGCGATATCGCCGCCTTCATCGTGGAGCCGCTGGTGCTGGGGGCTGGTGGAATGCTGGTCTATCCGGCGCATGTTCTTGCAGAAATGCGCGCCAATTGTGCGGCGCATGACGTGCTGTTCATCGCCGATGAAGTGATGACCGGCTGGGGCCGTACGGGCACTTTGCTTGCTTGCGAACAGGCGGGCGTAGTTCCCGACATACTCTGCCTTGCCAAGGGCATTACTGGTGGCAGCATGCCTCTGGCGGTGACGATGGCAAGCGCGCCGATCTACGATGCGCATTATTCGACCGACCGATCAAAGTTGTTTTTCCATTCTTCCAGCTACACAGCCAACCCCATCGCCTGCGCCGCCGCCAACGCCAATCTGGCGATATGGCAGGAAGGCGGGGTGCTGGAGCAGGTGACGTCGCTGGCCGCCAGAGAGGCCGATGGCTTTGCCCATCTGGCCGCGAAACACAGTCTTGCGAATTTGCGCCAATGCGGCAGCATCATTGCGATGGATGTGGACGTGACCGATGCAGGCTACCTTTCCGACCTCGCGCCGAGAATGAAAGCAGGCTTCCTGCAGCGCGATATACTGCTGCGGCCATTGGGCAATACGATCTACCTGATGCCGCCTTATTGCATGACGCAGGATCAGCTTGATCGAATCCTCACCGCGATAGACGAAGTGCTGACCGAAGTGCTCTAACCCGCGTCAGGCTGGCTGTCCGGATGGGCACGCTGGAACGCAGGCATGGCAAGGCAGGCTTTTTCTATCTGCTCCATGCGCGGACATTGCGACAGATCGAAATCAAAGCGCCTCGCATTATAAAGCTGGGGCACAAGCACTGCTTCAAACAGGCCGGGCGCATCCAGCAGGAATTCGCCTGTCGAAAGCTGGGACAACCTCTTTTCCACCGGCAGCAGCGTTTTAGCGAGCCAATGGCGATACCATGTGTCGATATCGTCCTGATCATGGCCAAGCTCTGCCTTCAGATATTTGAGCACCGGCAGATTGAGCGGCGCATGCAATTCGGTGGCGATGGCATAGGCCAATTCGCGTGCGGTAAATCGGCTTTCGATATCGGTAGGCAGGAGCGAGCGTTCGGGATAGCGTTCATCCAGCCATGCAATGATGGCCATGCTTTGTGCACGGTCGCGGCCATCAGCCTCCAGCATCGGCACACCGGCAAAAGGATTGCGACTCGTAAACGCCTGTCCTCGCTGTTCACTTTCGATCAGGTTTACCGGACAGTCTTCATAAGACAGGCCCTTCAACTCCAGTGCGCAGCGCAAGCGATAGCTGGTGGAACTACGCCAATATCCATACAACTTCATTCGGCACCTCTCGTGGGTTCAATCGTTGCGATCCTTAAGACCATTGCGAAACCGGGCCAAGGGAGGCATGACACCAACAGGTTTCATGTGAGACTAATTGCAGATGGACTATCAGAACGGATTTCTCAACCACTTCGCGACCGAAGCCGTGGATGGTGCGCTGCCGCAGGGACGCAACAGCCCGCAACGCCCGGCCTTCGGACTTTACGCTGAACAGTTTAGCACCAGCGCCTTTACTGCGCCAAGGGCTCAGAACCGTCGCAGCTGGCTCTATCGCATGCGCCCGACTACTGAACATGGGCCATATGCACCATATGATGGCGCGAAACATCTGGTGCAGCCAGACGATAGTCAAACAACCCCCAACCGCCTGCGCTGGGACCCGCTGCCGATGCCCGATGGTGCTGTCGACTTTGTCGATGGGTTGATGACTTATGGCGGCAATGGCGATCCATCTTCGGGTGGGATTGGGATCCACCTTTATGCCGCTACTGCCGGCATGGATGCGCGCGCTTTTCAGAATTCTGACGGGGAAATGCTCATCGTGCCGCAGCAGGGCGCATTGCGGATCGTGACAGAGCTTGGCCGCCTTGATGTGCCGCCAGGCCATATTGCGTTGGTCCCCAAGGGCATGCGCTTCCGGGTTGCACTGACTGATGGCGCCGCGCGCGGCTATGTGTGCGAAAACTTCGGTGTGCCTTTTTGCCTGCCCGACCTTGGTCCCATCGGCGCGAACGGCCTTGCCAGTCCGCGCGATTTCGAAGCGCCTGTCGCCTGGTTCGAAGATCGCGATGAACCGTTTGAAGTGGTCCAGAAATTCAACGGTTGCCTGTGGAGCACTACGCTTGACCATTCGCCTTTCGACGTGGTCGCCTGGCACGGCAATTCTACGCCCTGCCGCTATGATCTGGCGCGCTTCAACACTATTGGCACGGTCAGCTTTGATCACCCCGACCCATCAATCTTCACCGTGCTCACCAGCCCGTCTGATACGCCGGGCACAGCCAATTGCGATTTCGTGATCTTTCCTCCGCGCTGGATGGTAGGGGAAGACACGTTCCGTCCGCCATGGTTCCATCGCAATGTGATGAGCGAATTCATGGGCCTGATCCATGGCACTTACGATGCCAAGGAAGGCGGCGGATTTGCGCCCGGAGGGGCAAGCCTGCACAACCAGTTCAACGGCCATGGACCCGATGTTGAAAGCACGGCCAGGGCGATGCAGGCCGATCTGAAACCCGTGAAGATTGACGACACGCTGGCATTCATGTTCGAAAGCCGCGCCATCATCCAGACAACCCCCTTCGCCATGACAGGCGGGCTGCTGCAAAGCGATTACGATGCCTGCTGGAATGGCTTCCCCAAAGCGAGATTGCCCTGATGAATATTACCACCGATTTCACCCATGATCCCGCCGCCACCAGCTGGGTGGTCGGAGCCAATGGACATAGCGATTTTCCCGTGCAGAACCTGCCGCTCGGCATATTTTCCACTTCGGGCAATCCAACGCCGCGCGGAGGCATGGCGATCGCGGACATGGTTCTCGACATTCCCGCTATTGCCAAACATCTGGAAGGCGATGCTGCCGCAGCGGCGATGGCGGCCAACGCGCCTGCGCTCAACATGTTGTTCAAGGGCGGCCGCGGCCCGATTACCGCGCTGCGTCACGCCGTTTTCAACCTGCTTACAGACACCGCCATGCAGGCCGAGATCGAACCCGCTCTTCACAAAGCTGATAGTTGCACATTGCATATGCCTTTTGTGATTTGCGACTATACCGATTTCTACACCGGCATTCACCATGCGATGAATATCGGCAGCCTGTTCCGGCCCGATAATCCGCTTTTGCCGAACTATAAATACGTCCCCATCGGATATCACGGCCGCTCATCGTCCGTCCGTATTTCAGGTGTCGATGTGAAGCGGCCATCGGGCCAGACCAGGGCACCAGATGCCGATGAGCCCAGCTTCGGCCCATGCAAGCGGCTGGATTACGAATTGGAAATGGCGATCTGGGTCGGGCAGGGGAACGAGCTTGGCGAGCCTATTCCGATTGGCGATGCGGAAGACCACATCGCCGGTATTTCCATCCTCAACGATTGGTCTGCGCGCGATATTCAGGCTTGGGAATACCAGCCGCTCGGGCCATTTCTGGCGAAGAGCTTCCATTCCTCCATATCGCCCTGGGTGATGACAATGGATGCGCTGGCACCGTTCCGTACGGCGCAGCCGGCCCGTCCTGAAGGCGATCCCGCTCCGCTGCCGTATCTGCAGGATGAGGCGGATCAGGCCAACGGCGCATTCGGCATTACCATGGAAGTCTTGATGACTACCTCTGCCATGCGCGAAGCAGGCGATGCTCCGCACCGCCTCAGCCAAGGCCCGATGACGGCCATGTATTGGACAGCTGCGCAACTTATCGCGCACCATTCGTCAAACGGGTGCAATCTACAGGCGGGCGATCTGCTGGGAACGGGCACGCTGACCAGCGGCGATGAAGGCGGCAAGGGCAGCCTTATCGAACTGACCGAAGGCGGCAAGAATGCCATCACCTTGCCCAATGGCGAGAAGCGGACCTTTCTTGAAAACGGGGATGAAGTCATCATCATCGCCTATGCTGAAAAGGAAGGTCTGGCCCGTATCGGCCTTGGCGAATGCCGCGCAATCATCACCGGCTAGACAGCTGATAGCCACGCTTGAGGCTGGTCAAGAAACGGCGATATTGGAGCAGTGCCTTCGCCAACCCATCTAGGGTGTGAAGGAGACATGCGATGATTGAACTTCGACCTTTTGACAGCCTCGGTGGCGCAGATCATGGCTGGCTGGATACAAAGCACCATTTTTCTTTCGCCGAATATCACGATCCGTCGCGGTTACACTGGGGTGCGCTGCGCGTGTGGAATGATGATCATATCGAGGCCAACAGCGGTTTCCCGCCGCATCCGCACGATAATATGGAAATCATTACCTATGTCCGCACGGGCGCAATCACCCATAAGGACAGCCTCGGCAATCAAGGCCGGACCGAAGCGGGCGATGTGCAGGTGATGAGCGCGGGTACGGGCATTCGCCACGCCGAATATAATGAGGAGGATGAGGAGACGACCCTGTTCCAGATCTGGATCTTGCCAGACAGGGAAAAGCGAGACCGGGACCCGCAGTGGGGCGCGAAACCTTTCCCCCGGAACGATCGGGCAGGGAGCTGGGCCATCCTGGCGAGCGGGCATGAAGACGATGAGGGCGCATTGTCCATAAATGCGGATGCACGCGTGGTGGGGGCAACTGTCAGGGCCGGGGAGACGCTTGAATACGTGCTCGGCGGGCGCAAGGCCTATGTTGTGGCTGCCACCGGCACGCTCGACCTGCATGGCACCACCGTTAATACACGCGATGGCGCGGCGATTGCCGATCTCGAAACGCTCAGCGTGAAGGCGTTGGAAGACAGCGAGATCGTGCTGGTAGATGTTGCCTGATTGATGACGAGGCCGCACTTCGCAGGAAGTGCGGCCCTTGTCATGTGAACAGCTTATTCGTGCCGTAACGCTTCGATGGGATCCAGCTTGCTGGCGCGGTGTGCAGGGTAATAGCCGAAGACGATACCCATCACGGCGCTGAATACAAAGCTCAGGACATTAACGACCGGATCGAAAAGGAAGGGCAGGTCAATCGCCTGGGCCAACCCAAATGATAGCGCGAAGGCCAGGCCAATGCCCACGAGTCCGCCAAAGCAGCACAAGACCACGGCTTCTGTCAGGAACTGCAACCGCACCTCGCGGGCAAGCGCGCCGATGGCAAGACGAATGCCTATTTCGCGCGTCCGCTCCGTCACCGAAACCAGCATTATATTCATAATGCCGATGCCGCCTACTAACAGGCTGATCGCGGCAATGACTGTCACTACCAGCGTCATGGTTCCGGTGATCGTATCCACCGTCTGACTGATTTCGGCGGTATCGATAATATTGAAATCATTGTCCTCGCCGTCCTGAATGACGCGACGTTCACGCAGCAGTTCGACAAGCTGCTTCTGAATGAAGGCGCTGGCATATGATGGGTCATATTTCACCACGAAAAACTGCACGTCGGTGCTGCCGGTAAACCTGCGCTGAACCGTTTTTAGCGGCATGAAGACGATGTCATTGGCATCATTGCCGCCACCAACGGCACTGGACCGCTCATCTATCACACCGACAACTTGGCACGAGACGTTGCCGATGCGCATTTCCTCGCCCAGGACAACGTCGGCGACAAAAATTTCTTCCACGATAGTGGGGCCGACAATGCAAACGCTCTCGCCGCGCGCTTCCTCTTCCTCGCTGAATGCGCGGCCATCGACCACGTCTATGGATTGCGCTGTGAAGAATGATCCGTTCGCGCCTTGGACGTTGGTTTGCCAATCCTGGCCGTTATGGAAAGCTACGGCCGGTTGGCTGACTGATCCGGCAGTCCCCTCGACGCCAGGAATTTGCATCTCGACAGAGCGCACATCATCATCGTCAAATGGTGGTGGCGGAGTGTTCGGATCCACCCTCGATGGGAACACGATGAACACGTCCGATCCAAGGCCGGACACTTCTTGCTGAACATTGGCCGTCAATCCACGGCCAAGTGTCACCATGGTGATGACCGCCGCCACGCCGATGATGATGCCCAGCGTCGTCAGGAAACTGCGCAGAATATGCCGCCGGATTTCCCTGATAGCGAGCAGGAGAGTGGCCCCGAACATGCGCAACATCAGGCGTGCTCGCGCAAAGGAGCGCCGGACTTGTGGCCGCGATCAATACGTTCGACAAGTCCATCACGGAAATGCACGATGGTCCGCGCGTATTCTGCCATCTCTTCTTCGTGCGTTACCATGAGGACGGTGATGCCGGTATTACTGAGATCGGTCAGCAGATCCATGATCTCCAGCGAGCGTTCCGTGTCCAGATTGCCGGTCGGCTCGTCCGCCAGCAAGACGTCCGGATCAGTGACAAGCGCGCGGGCGATGGCGACTCGCTGTTGCTGACCTCCTGAAAGTTCCGCCGGGGTATGCTTGGCCCATGGCAGCAATCCGACCTTGTCGAGCGATCTTTCCGCTGCCTCGCGCCGTGCCTTCTTGGTTTCCCCGCGATAGAGCAGTGGCAGTTCCACGTTTTCCAGTGCCGAAGTGCGCGCCAGCAGATTGAAACCCTGAAACACAAAGCCGAGATAGCGACGTCGCAGCAATGACCGCTGGTCGCGGGTGAGTGCTTGCACCTCCACCCCTTTGAACCGGAAGATGCCGCTGGTGGGAACATCAAGGCAGCCAAGAATGTTCATCGTGGTCGATTTGCCTGAGCCTGATGGGCCCATCACCGCCACGAAATCACCCCGCTGGATGGCCATGTCCACACCCTTCAGCGCCTGAAACGCCGCAGCACCGGTGCCAAAGGTCTTGGTTATGCCTTCAAGTTCGATGAGGGGAGCGGCGCTCACGGACTGCCTGCGCGAATGCCGGTAACTACCTTCATCCCCGGCTCCAGTTCATCTGATGTCACCACGGTAAACCGGCCATCGCTTTGTCCGGTCACGACTTCTATCGCTTGCAGTTCTCCTGCCTCGTCTACCACGTGGACAGTCTGGCGGCTGCCAACCCCGATGCTGGCTTCGTCATTGCTGTCGAGGCCAAATTCCTGCGGGCCGAAAATACCACCTTCCTCTTCTTCTTCTTCTTCGGGATCAAAGCGAATGGCACCATTGGGCACCAACATCGCTTCTCCGGTGCTTTGCGTGGCGATCGTGGCGGTTGCCGTCATGCCGGGACGCAGCAAGCCATCAGCATTGTCGACCGTCAATCGCGCTTCATAGCTGACGACCTGTTGACCCTGCTGCTGTTGCTGGCTGTTGAGCGCAATATTGTTTGAAGCAAGATCAACGCGTTCCACAGTCGCGGGGAACCGGCGTCCGGGATATGCGTCGACGGTGAAACTGGCCTGCTGTCCGACCTCGACCTGACCAACATCGGCTTCGTCCAGATCGACCCGCAATTGCATGGTCGCAAGATTTTCAGCGAGCACGAACAGCGTCGGCGTGTTGAAGCTGGCAGCAACGGTCTGGCCGGGTTCCACCTGCCGAGCCAGCACTACGCCCGATACAGGTGAGCGGATGACGGCGCGTTCATAATTGGTTTGCGCGGAGGACAATTGTGCCTGCGACGCGCTGACATTGGCGCGCGCAGATGCCACAGCTGCACGTCCGCGATTAACTGCTGCCTCCGCCTGTTCAAGTTCAGCCTGGCTGGGCACACGCCCGTCTGAAAGGCGCTGCACTTCGATCAGTCTTGCAAGCTGCGCGGCATCGCCATCAAGCGTTGCCTGCGCCTGCGCCACCTGTGCTCGCGCAGCGTTGAGATTGGCGCGGTTCTGCGCAATCTGGTCCTCGATTACATCGGTATTAATGACTGCCAGCACCTGGCCGCGGCTCACCTGGTCATTGACATCTACCACCACCCTGTCGAGCCGGCCTGAGATTTCCGAACCGACCTCTACCTGGTTGGTCGGACGCAAGCTGCCCGTTGCGGTAACGGAAAGATCGAGCGAACGCGTTTCGACCTCTGCCGTGATGTAATCGGCTTTCTGTTCGCCGCCGGCGCATTGCGATATCAGAAGGACAATAGCGAAAAGCAGCGCGATCCCGACCCACAGCCGCTTGCGCTTGAACCACTTTTTCGGTTTGCCTTCATCGAGATAGCTCTCGATATCGTTTGCCTCCGAGGTCGTCGCATCAGTCTCGCTCATTCGGGATTCCTGTCAGCTTGCCGCTCTGCGACATCGGGCAGTGGAAAATCATAATCTGTGCTGGTCCAGCCACCGCCCAGCGCCTGTGTCAGGCGGACGAAGGAGATGGCGCGGTCGGCTTCTGCGCTAACCATCTGGTTGCGCGCGGACAGCAGCAGGTTTTCGGCGGTCAGCAGCGTACGAAAATCGGTCAATCCGCCCTGATACTGGCTGCGCGCAAGCAGCGCGGAATTGCTGGCGGCATCAAGTGCCTCATCATTGATATCGACCCGCAGGCCCGCCGTGCGCAGATCCACCGATGCGGTTTCAACGTCTTCGAGTGCGTTGAGGATAGACTGTTCCCAGTTGGCAAGAGAGGCGCGTGCGCCTGCCTCTGCGCTATCAATCTGGGCCCGTGTGCGCCCTCCGTCGAAAATGAGCTGACTGACACCTGCAAATAGATTGCCCGTGATCACATCGAAAAGACTGCCCAACGTTTCCTGAGAGGTGCCGATGGAACCGGTGAGGCGCACTAGCGGAAGTAATTGAGCACGCGCGACACCGATCCGCGCGCTGTCTGCCACCAATGCCGCTTCGGCACTGCGCACATCGGGGCGGCGGCGCAGGACATCGGCAGGCGCTTCAAATCCTGTGAGCAAAGGCGGTTGCGGGACTGCCGCAGGGCCCACCGTATCAAACGCATTATACACACGGCCCGGCGGTTCACCGATCAATGTGGATATTGCATTGGCCGTTGCGGCAAGGCTGCTTTCAAGAAGGGGAACGGTGGCAGCAGTCTGTGCGCGCTGGGTACGAGCCTGCTCGACATCCAGGCTGGAAACTAGGCCTGCCTGGTTGCGCCATCGCGCAATCTGCAGATTGTCTTCCTGATAGGCAAGCGTATTGCGCGCGATTTCAAGCTGTTGTGAAGTGGCGCGGGCATTGACCGTGGCGATGGCTACCTGTCCAACCAAAAGGCGTTGCAGATCAGCGAGCGAATAGCCCGTTGCCGCGAGATCGGCCTTTGCTGCCGAAACGCTGCTCGATATCTGGCCGAAGATATCGGCTTCCCAACTGGCATCTGCGCCAAGAGAGAATTGCACACCATCGCGCGAAAAATCGCCAATGTCGCGATTGATCCCGCCAGTAGCCGATATGGCCGGTAGATATCCGGCACGCGCCTGAACCAGCGATGCGCGGGCCTGATCAAGTCGTGCTGCACTGATGGCAAGATCGCGATTTTCGACGATCGCCTGCTCAACGAATTGGGTTAGCAATGGATCGCCAAGAAGGGTCCAATATTGTGCAAGCTCAGCAGAAACGGGGGCTGCAGCGGCACGTTGCGTTTCATCCAGCGCCCAGGTGGCAGGCACTGCGACAGTGGGTTGCGCCACATCGACTTGCGAGGTGGCGCAAGCGGACAGGGCAAGCAAAGCTGCCGTGCTAAACGACCAACGCACCGGAAAGGCGCTACGATGCATTGATTGCAATCCCCCGATGGCATGTCCACTTCGCTCTATAACCGGGCGCAATATCTGTTCCAAACTACAGTTTGCCACACTGCCTAGTACACGAATCTGTGTTACCCGCGCGCAACAATGTCTACACCGATGTCAATTGCAACACTAACATTGAGAGGGACATATAACCCAAGGGAATATGTGCAGTTTATTATAGATGAATGTTCCTTGGCGTCCGACCAAGTGTATTGTCGGACTAATGCGGAAACTCGGACGGCTAGTCCATCGTTTTCGTCACCTGCGCAGCGAAGGTCTTAATCTGCGACGCAAAGAAGGTGGCGCCGCGCCGCTCCGCTTCTGCTGAAGGGATCGTCAACACCGCTTTGGCCATTCGCACAATATTGGCTGGGGAGAGCGATCCGAGAGGCGCGACATAGACCCCTATTGTAAACAGGATCGCCCCTGTCTCAGGAAGGCGCCGCAGCGTTTGGCGCTCGCTGCGAACGAAAAGCGTCCTGCCGGCATTGGCGGCTGTGACATGGGCAAAGGCCTGTTGTGGGGGATTTTGCGCTATCCAGCGCAAGGCCGGGGTGGGGCTGACAAACCAGTTACAACGCCCGAAAATCTTGCCCGGTTTCAGACCGGCCATGAAGTGATCGACCCCGCTTGCAAGCTGATCTGTATAACCGTGGATCGGGGCGTGGAGCGAGATGAGTGACTTGCCAAGCTTTCTTGCCGGGTCCCAATCGGTTGGAAAAGCCACCGCCGCTCCGATCAGGCGGTACAGGCCTTCTCCTTCATCCGGGGCAAGCAGGCACATGTCCTCCCATGCTGAACGCGCAGCATCTTCCAATCCGCCTTGCAACCCTCGCATTGCGGCAAGTTCTGCTCCTGCCGGATGGGCATCTGGCGTGAGTTGCATGCTTTCTGGATGGGCGTCGAAAGCAGCGTTCCGAAGGTCAAGATCAGGGTTTGGCTGGAGCCATTCAGTTTCAGCGAGAGACACTAGCCCCATTTTCAACGCACCGCCACCGCGTGCGCGCGGCAAAAGCTCGTCGACCGAAAAGCCGAGCCGTTGGGTGGGCGTTTTCATCCTGTCCATGTCACCGTCATCATGCTCGCGACCTGCTGCTCACGCTCTGGGCAATTACGCTCTCGATTGCCCGCATAATTGGCAATCAGCACGACGGGGTGGACGAAGGTCACAGAGGCTCCTGTAATACGATTTCCCAACATTCGCGGGATGTACTGTGGGTTACAAGCTTGTGTACGCAATTCCATTTAGACATGTCGATGTGCTTTGGTCTCATTTTACAAACTTAAGATGTTTGAAACCACTGCTTATTATCCTGCAATATCAGGAGAATAAAAATGGGTCTGGCACTATCCGCATCGACATTTGTCTCGCGCCCCCCGCGTTGGGAATGCGACGTGGATGTCATCATAGATGACGGATGTTCGGAATTGTCCGGGCGCATAGCAAACATCTCCGAATCCGGCTTCATGGCCGAATGCGAGCGACGCCTGCCATTGGGCGAAATTGTTACGGTGATAATTCCCGGTCGCGGCAGGGTCAGGGCCGAGGTATGCTGGGCCGTGGGATGGCGCCTGGGCGCCAGGATCCTTGACGAGGCAGACGTTCCGGCCTGAGCATTCTTGTCAACCGCCATGGCGGGACCAAACTGAAAACATGTGTCATCTGCGCTGAAGGTGATTAGGACGCTTTGTATGAGCGAAGCACACGGACATGCGCCACTGGGAGGCATCAAGGTCGTCGAACTGGCACGGATACTTGCAGGCCCTTGGGCCGGGCAGGTCCTGGCCGATCTGGGCGCGGAGGTCACCAAGGTTGAAAGCCCTGAAGGAGACGATACGCGGGGCTGGGGTCCGCCCTTCATCGATCGGGAAGATGGCACGAGGGATGCGGCCTATTTCCACGCTGCGAACCGCGGGAAGGCGAGTGTGATCGCTAATTTCGCCGATCCCGAAGATCTGGCCCGCGTGAAGGCGCTGATCGCGGATGCTGATGTCGTGATCGAGAACTTCAAGCTTGGCGGGTTGAAGCGTTTCGGCCTCGATTATGAAAGTCTCGCGCGGGATAATCCTCGGCTTGTCTATTGTTCGATCACCGGTTTCGGACAGGACGGCCCCTATGCGGCGCGCGCCGGATATGATTTCATCATCCAGGGCATGAGTGGGATCATGGATCTGACCGGAGAACCTGACGGTCCGCCGCAGAAGATAGGCGTGGCCTATGCGGATATTCTCACGGGGCTTTACGCCGTTATTGGTATCCAGGCAGCGTTGCGACAGCGTGAGGAAACTGAGCGTGGTCAGCTGGTGGACATGGCGCTGTTCGATGTGATGGTGGGCACGCTCGCCAATCAGGCGATGAATCACCTTGCCAGTGGCCGAAACCCGAAACGTCTTGGCAACGCTCATCCCAATATCGCGCCGTATGAGTCTTTTCGCGCCAAAGATGGCTGGCTGATCGTCGCAATTGGCAATGATCGGCAGTTCGAGCGGTTTTCAGAGGTGATCTCCATGCCCCGGCGCGAGGAATGGACTACAAATGCGCGGCGCGTGAAAAACCGCGAAGCATTATCGGCCTCGATCACGCGCCGCATTGCGGAATGGGGACGCGATGATTTACTTGAGAAGCTGGAACAGGCGAAGGTGCCTGCGGGGCCGATCAACAGTGTAAAACAGGCTTTGAATGATCCGCAAATAGAAGCACGCGGAATGGTTGTAGATCTGGAAGAAGGCTTGCGGGGATTGCGCACGCCAATCCGCTTTTCCGATGCAAGACTAGTGATCGGCCAGCCATCTCCCAGCTTGCCCAAATCATCGAAATAGAACGCGCGGCCATTTAGGGCCCTTCAGAACAGGACAAACAAAAGGGGCCGGGAGATTGCTCTCCCGGCCCCTGTTTCATGTGCGGTATAAGGCTTGGGCTTACATGCCCGAACCCGGACCATAGGTCACTTCAACGCGGCGGTTCTGCAGTTCGCGGACACCGTCTGCGGTTGCAACACGAGGCATGCTCTCACCGAAAGCTTCGGTGGAGATGCGCGCACCCGGGATGCCGCGACCGGTCAGATAGCTCTGAACCGAAGCGTTACGACGTTCTGCCAGACCCACGTTGTAGGTCACGCTGCCCGAACGGTCGGTGTGACCGGCAAGCATGATGTTCGCGCTGCCGCAATCGCTGTAGGCAGTGACGGCGCTGTTAAGCACGGTAGCTGCTTCCGTCGTGATTTCCGACTGATCCCAGTCGAAGAACACGATGTACGGGCCGGTGTCTGTCTCTTATACACATCTGACGCTGCCGACGAAGAGGATAGTGTAGA
>OJBY01000040.1_pt1 | contig 88042 bp, 82 predicted proteins | sample 1591731 | NCBI WGS metagenome assembly OJBY01 (sample SAMN05416837, study PRJEB24817) | seawater metagenome | isolation source: Sea water | place: Canada:Atlantic | collected 2013-07
TCTACACTATCCTCTTCGTCGGCAGCGTCAGATGTGTATAAGAGACAGGAAGTAGAACTGTGGACGGTAGCCTTTGAAGAACGGAGTATGACGGCCGCCTTCGTCTTTGCTTAGTACGTATACTTCAGCTTCGAATTGAGTGTGTGGGTTGATTGAACCAGGCTTAGCTAGTACTTGACCACGCTCAACGTCTTCACGCTTAGTACCACGAAGCAATGCACCGATGTTTTCACCTGCTCGACCTTCGTCAAGCAATTTACGGAACATTTCAACACCAGTTACCGTTGAAGTCGTTGTATCTTTCATACCAACGATTTCTACTGCGTCACCTGTGTTTACGATACCACGCTCAACACGACCTGTTACAACCGTACCACGACCTGAAATTGAGAATACATCTTCAATTGGAAGTAGGAAAGGCTTGTCGATGTCACGCTCTGGCTCTGGGATGTAGCTATCAAGTGCTTCTGCAAGCTCAATGATTTTCGCTTCCCACTTCTCGTCGCCTTCTAGGGCTTTAAGAGCTGAACCTTGGATTACTGGCAAGTCATCGCCTGGGAATTCGTATTCTGAAAGCAATTCACGTACTTCCATCTCTACCAATTCTAGCAATTCTTCGTCGTCAACCATGTCACATTTGTTCATGAAAACAACCATGAAAGGTACGCCAACTTGACGGCCTAGCAAGATGTGCTCACGAGTTTGTGGCATAGGACCATCGGTCGCTGCTACTACTAAGATTGCGCCATCCATTTGAGCAGCACCAGTGATCATGTTTTTTACATAATCGGCGTGTCCAGGACAGTCAACGTGTGCGTAGTGACGAGTAGGAGTATCGTATTCAACGTGAGACGTTGAAATAGTGATACCACGCTCGCGCTCTTCAGGAGCGTTATCGATTTGATCGAATGCAGATGCAGCACCGCCGTATACTTTTGCAAGTACGGTAGTGATTGCTGCTGTTAGAGTGGTTTTACCGTGGTCAACGTGGCCGATTGTACCGACGTTTACATGCGGTTTAGTGCGTTCAAACTTTGCTTTTGCCATTGTCTATTCCCCAGCAAATTGTGATAAGAAATTGTGTTTACTTTTTGAACTGGGGAGAGAAAGTGGTGCTGATAGGCAGATTCGAACTGCCGACCTCACCCTTACCAAGGGTGCGCTCTACCAACTGAGCCATATCAGCATTTCATTTTAAAGATGGAGCGGACGGCGAGAATCGAATAAGGGATACCTCTATAGATATACTTTATCTTCTCTTTTACCTACTCTTATATTAACTACTTAAAGTAATTCATTCTCTATCTCATTATCTCTGGAACTACTTATATAGCTGGATAGTCCCTCTGATTGCTGCCGCATTTTACCAATCTTTTTTAAAAGAGCAAGCGTTTTTTATAAAAAATAAATTATAGTTTATTTGAAAAAAAACGGCTTGACTTAGGGTTAAAGTATACATACTTTAATACTTTATACTTTTAGTGTGTTCACGATAGGACATCTATGGAAACAATTACTCATACTTCAGTCAAATGGGTTTACACAAAAGAATTCGGCAATAAGCTTATCCCTATTATATATTTTGATGGTCAAATAACCTTTACTGCAAACCAGTGGATACAATCATTGATCGAGCAAGGTTATGGAGCATCTAAGCTTGAAAGATACATAAGAGCATTAACTCATTTTTTCAGCTTTTATAATGCTCTTTTAATTTCAACTCAGCAAGAACCAGAATACAGAAAACTTTTTGCGATGTTTATTGATGCAAAAAAATATGGAACCGATAGTTATTGTAGTTCAACTTCTCATCCTTTCTTAGATAACCTTTTTCTCAATTGGCAACCATCATCAATATCGAATATTAAATCTAATTACCTCAACTTGTTAAATGAATTTGATAAATGGCAATCGACTTATCATGGTGCAGAGCGCTTAAACCCATCGGAAGAGAGATTTTTAACTGCACATGAAAAATATCAAGATTTTAAAGTAAGAGAAAAATGGGACCCTCTACTTCACCTTTCGAATTCACGTTTTCAAACCAAAGAAGTCAGTAAAACTTCATTACAAGAACATAATCGGTTTAAAAGAGTGCAAGTTAAAGCAGCAGGCACATTCCCGCCAGATCGATTTATTGAGATAATAGAAAGTCTCAAAAATCCTCGTGACAAATTATTATGCTTAATATTAGGTGCAGGCTCACTACGTGGCTCAGAGCCACTTCATCTATTCCATGATGATTTCGTAGGAAAAGATGAAAATGGACAATTAAAAATTAGGCTTGATGATCCGGAAGAGGGTGAGTATAGCTGGGAAGATCACAATGGTAAGATTATCACAGGCACCAGAGCTACTTATATTACTCAAAACTTCAAGAATGAACACCTAGGTGATTTTAGTCCACTAAGAAACCTTTCGGCTCGAACAGATTATAAAAAAAGAAATTCTGGTCTAAGTGCCGGATTTAAAGGAATGACATTCACTGACGATGACAACGACGAAGATAATGACGGTGAGCATTTTTTGTTTTGGTGCGATCCAATTCTCGGTCGATACGCCTATAAAGTTTACGAAGAATATAGAGATACATATATAAATATGAATCCGCACACAAACAGGCCAAATCCGAAGGGGTGGCCACATCATCCTTGGTTCTTCATTAATATTGATAAAGCAAATTATGGTATGCCGTTTTCAGTAAGCGGATTTAAGCAGATGTGGAACCGTGCAAAAAAACGAATTGGCCTGAAAGGTAAACGGCTGGGTCGGCACTCTTTAAGGCACCTTTTTGGGTTTTATTGTGCAAATGTCCTTGGATTAGATTTGGGTGAAGTTCAGACACTTATGCACCATAGCGATCCGTCAAGTACCCGCGTGTATTTTTCACTATCACTAAAAAACATTCGTCAAAAATTAGTAGATGCATTTGAAGGCAACACTGTGGCTTTAGCAGTGACTAAAATCTCGAAAGATTTTAAATTCAAAATACCTAGAAGTTGGTTTTAATGAAATATGACATTGAGTTAGAAAAAAATCAGACCAATTTATCTAGAGATAATTTGATTGGAAAAGTCGTCAAATGCACGGGGTACATAAGCTCTAAGCCTATTTACTTTAATTGTAGTGATAAGATTATTATCAACGATGAAAAATCCTATGAAGACTTTAAAATATTAATTAAAAATACATTGTGGAGTGAGTTTAAAGAACACCTCATATCGATGCACCTTGTAAATTTTGTTCCAGGGAAAACACTAGCCCCCTTTAAAAATGGAAAAAACCAAGCTATAAATAATCGTTTTAGCGAATTGGCCAAATTATCTACCTCAAATAGAAAAACCTATTTTAATTATCTTGTAAAGATAAGTACGCCCTCCAAACTAAAATCTATAGTAGAAGACTTAGTTGAATTTGTATTGTCTCAACCTCATTGGTTGCCACATTTATCACCCCATGTTTTTGCTAACATCCCTACTCATTTATTACCTTGTTTGCTTTTAAGTAGCTTTATTCCTCCACAGGAAAGTGACTTTCCTTCAGTCCTATTTAGAAATATTGTCGCGCTCTCTTCAATAAAAAAATTAAAGTCAGACAATGACAATATTGATGAATTAGTTGAAAATACTATTGGCTTACCAACTGAGATTAACTCAGAATCTTGGATTCGAAATTATTATCTAGCATTATTCAAGTTGGGAACTTTACATGATTTTTGGTTAGCTCCAGTTACCAGAGAGGCAATTAGGCTCCAATCAAGGGTTATTGTCCCTAGTGATATAATAGCAATAGCAAATCAATTTAAGGAACAGAATAAAAGCACTCCATCACAAATAACTAGTGCTTGGTCAAGGATTACCTTATCAACAAATATAAGCTCAATACATGACATTCCGATTCAATTAGCATCACTTGCTTTAGTGTCGTCTAAAGATACGAACCTAGATCCACATAAGTTATTTTTGATATCAATATTAGAAAAATACAATAAAGCTAATAAAATTAAATTTCCTTTGAAATATGCCAGTGTTAATAATGCGCATACTTTTTTTTCCGATTGGATTCATAATGAAAAAACTGGAGGTAACCATAAAGGGGGGGTACTACTGAATGACGAATGGACTGATTTCTTCAATCTATTTAATAATATATCTAAAGCTTCTGATAACCACAAAAAAGGTATAGCTACCCCTCTAATAGAATGGGCAGTTTTAACCAGAAGATTTACCAGTCCATGGGAAATAAAACCAACGGATCTAAAATCTGCTGGATTGGCTAAACCTGATACATTTTATTACTTTATTAACAATAAAATAAACAAAAAATCAAAAAAGTCTCTCACAAAAAAAGTTAAAAATAAAATGTGGACGGGTACTGCAACGATCTATCTAAATGTAATAAATGAACAATTACTTGAGGGAAAAGCCAACGTAAATCCTTTTAAAAATTTAAATAAGGTAAATTTTTCTGGTCCATCTTCTTCATTAAAAACTCACCGTAAAAGAATTTGTCAAAGCGGTGTTGATGTCATGTTAGACATTCTTTATTGCCCTGATGAGAATGGAAATCCAACTTATAAATGGGTGAAAGAACGTTCAATAAATACAACCAAATCTGGTACAGATCATGTTGAAGTATGGGATGAAGATAAGGGCCAATTTATTACTGTATTTTGTCCTAGTCGTACTCATGCGTTAACTTTACTTTTACTACTTCCCCTTCGAGGTGTACAAGTCCGATGGCTAGACTCTGGAAATCTTGATGAATCACTGTATTGTCCTGAAACAAAACAAATGTTGGATAATAGTGAAAAACAAAAATATTGGATGAATGAATTACAATATGATCATTTTGACATTGCTGGTTGTGATACGGGGGTTATACAGTTTGTAGCCGATGAATATATTGCTGGAGAAAAAGATTACAATATTTATGTTAACTCAAACAAAACGCAATTGTGGGACCCAGAAAGTCGAGATGGCTATTATATCCCTTGGCCTTATTTGCAAGAAGCAGCCGAGCCTGAAATTGCTGAGTCCGAGGATGCTGAAAAATCAGAGTCGTCTGAAAAATCTAAAATAGCTGAAAAAGCTGAAATATTAAATAGACCTTATGAAATACTGTTCAATCAACTAAAGTGGGTCAATACCTACTGCCCGAATCAAACTCCAATCAGCTATGTTCATGTGGCTGAAGACCGAGGTCGCGTTACTGACGTTGCTGATGTGTTAACAAATACGCCTTTTTTTACCCCGTTATTTGTTGATATTACCTCCCCCATTTCTTATGAAAGAAATGGTAAGACCTATAATGCTTTTGCTCCAATTAGCAAAGGGAAAATTACTTCTTTATTCAAAGATTTATGCATTGAAGCTGATCGCGTTTGTAAAGAACAAGGTTTACCCTACCGCTTTACTAAATCAGATGGCACCCCACTTTTTGATGTTCACAGTCTAAGAGTTGCAGGTATATCTAACCTTATAAGCGCAGGTGTACCCATTCATATTGTTTCTGAATTTGTCGCGGGTCATGCAACTGTTGTGATGACATTAGGCTATTTTAAAACGTTAAGCTCAGAAGTTCGGCAGCGTCTTATTGAAAAATGGGCAAATGACCCTATTGATTCAGGATTAGATACTATTTTCAAACTTTTAGAAGATGGTAAAGATGTTAATCTTCACACCGTATCAGGCGAAAGCCACAGTATAGTTTCAGAAAACCTATCGACAATGGTCTCTGTAGATGGAGGAATATGCCCACTCGGTGGTAAAGGATGTGATGGCTGTAAAAAAGGAATGCGCTCATATGAAACCAAAAATGTTGACGAAATGAAAGAAGTATTGGTTACAGTCCAAGGTGGCTGTAGCAATTGCATTTATTGGCTAACAGGAGAAGACTTCATTCTTGAGCAAGCTTTAGAGTGCAATCGAATGATGTTAAAGATGAGACTCGAAGGTAAAGAGATAGAACAACTTCGACATACACTCTCGGAAATAGAATGGGATATTGATGAAGCAGAAACCGTAAAGGAAAAAAGTAAACTTACACTGCGAAAAATGAATTTGGTTGATAATATTAACTCGCGAGACGAAAGAATGGCTCCTTATTTAGTGGGATGGGCCAATAGGGTTAAATCATTACAATATTCTGAAGCACTTTTATCTGAATCAGATAAAAATGACAATAAGCTAACTCTATTTGGTGATGCAAATAAACAGGACATAGCAACTGAGTTAGAAATGTCCTCAGATTTCGATTTGGCGAGAGCTGTTGTAGAACAGTCAACAATATTACCACGGCATATTGCTCCAATTCCTAGGGATGCCTCCATCATGGTACGTGAAGGGATGGATATTATTATGGCAAACATAGGTAATCCAGGTCTGATTGCTCGAATTCCAGACGAGGCTACAGCAACAAAAACGGCAAGTGTATTAGCGAATGCAATTAATGACTTATGCTCTACACAAGATATAAATGGTGTATTGGAAGGTAGAAGTAGCCTCAGTATATCTAATAACGATAAAGAAGCGCTAAATGATTTAGCAACGTCAATAATATCTAATTTAAATGCCTTGCCAAATAATAAGAATAAACGTTTAGGGACTACAAATGACAAATAAAACAGATGAAATTGAAATTGCTTTTAATTTTTTATATTCAAAACAGAAAAAAAACATTTCAAAAATATCGGTGAAAAATATAAAAAAGGCATGTGACAAACTTTTAGCTTTAAATGCTAAGATTACCCCGACAACAGTTGCTGCATTTATAGCTGATATTGATAACGAAGCAATGTTTGAATTTTTCAATAAAAAAAACCCATACCCTCCGGTGTACTCGTCCATCAATAACAATGGCAGTTTCAAAGATTTTATTGGACTCTACCAATCCCCAAAGGATGAGCTAATTAATAAGGATAAAATGGTTCATCAATATCCTGTATTGGGTCTTGATAATAAAACCAAATCTTATATAAATATGCTTAAACATAACAATGAAGCCCTGCAAAGAGAAAATAAGAACCTTTCTGATCAATTAACGACGAAAACAATTAGCAAACCATTGTCTTTACTAGGCTCTGAGGAAAACGGTGCAATTAACAATAATGAAATGGTTTTAATTGAATCAGAGGAGCATTATCCTTTTAGCATGTCAGATTTGATTTCTATTATTCAAAAAATACCTAAGTTAGCTGAGAGTTTTCCTCATGTTTTCAGAATTGATGAAAGAGGAGGAAAACAGGCCATGAGTATAACCACCCCTTCCAAATCAGAAAGAATCTTCAATTCAAAAGATATGGAGATTATCACAAGTTGTAGTGACAACTTGGGGAATTAATAATGGCTGAAACATCAGGCGAAAAAAGCGTTAGAAAATGGAATACATGGTTGGAAAGTATGACCGATCATGATTATATCCTGATGATGACGGATCAAGGAAAACTTGACCGAACCAAAGTAGCCAATGGTTGTGGCTTCTCTAAATCAGTTCTTGGCTCTAACCCAAGGGTAAAAGCAATGTTAGAGGAGTTAGAATCAAAACTAAGAGAGCGGGGAATTCTACCCGAACTAATAAGTAAAAGTGAAGAAGAAGACTCTGAACCACTAAAAACTGATAAAGAATCCTTGATAAGCTCTATGGATCAATCTAGGGTGACTGAGCTTGAAAAATGCTGTACTGAACTTAAAGCTGAGAATAACGTAATTAAGGTTAAGTTAGGGCGCTTCAGTGAAATTATTGACGTTTATGCCGACTTGGATGAGTTGTAGTGATACAAACAGCGTATGAAGCAGACCTAACTGTTCGCATCACAAAAATATTTTTTAATCATAAAAAGAGCGACACATCAATTCGCTTTAGTGCTGTTTCCATCGATAAAGTTCATCACACAGTCACTAGTAAAATTGACCTTTACACAGTTAAAGCTCGCGAGACTATTTCACCAGAGCCATGCGAAGGAGAAATCTGGTCTATTAAAGGAATGGCTAGCTTTGAACAAACAAAAAGCCATAGTGGAAAGTACTTCATCAAAAAGCATCATGTTATTGTTGATGAAGCAAAGATGATCCTGCCTAAAAGTCCCATAGGTTTTAAGTCATTCATTGCTGACACACCCCATTTTTCAGGGATTGGAACTGGAATAGCAGAAAATCTTTGGAAAAAATTTAAAAGTGATATTTATAATATTTTAAAGAAAAGAGATCTGTCTAAACTCCTTACTGTAAAAGACTTAGGTAAAACATCTGCCATTAGTCTCGTGGCTGGTTTTGAAAAATTTAACTATTTGAAGTATTCAAAGTTCTTCACTAAGCATGAGATACCAGTATCAATTCAAAAAAAAATTTACAAATTTAAAGGAATAAATGATGGAACATTAATTGAAAGATACGGTATTAAGTTTGATCCAAATCCAGCAGTAATGATCAAAGAAAACCCATTCTCACTGAGCAATTTTGGTATGTCGTTTCATATGAACGATAGAATCGCTAAAAAACATTTCAACATTAAAGATGATGATACAAGACGTTTAACTGCTGCTGTTATTCAATGTATAAAAACGCGCACCAAAGGTGGGCATACAATAGTTCTTCACAAACAATTAATTACGCCATTGCGAGAATTGTTACGTTACAATGAAGATCTGGTAATTAAAGCGTTATCACAAGCTTATGATAAAAGAGCATTTATTATTTATCCCGATAGCGGAGCGTATCAATATACTCCTACTTACGTTATGGAGAACGTGGTGGCAAAACGCTTTTTGAAATTACATGCACAAGGTGAGGTATACAACGAAGCCGAAGATGCAGCTTGCGTCAATGCTATCCAAAAAGCTCCATTTGATTTAGATCCTCAGCAAAGAAAAGCAGTGGAGACTTCCATCAGTTATGCAATAAGCACCATCACAGGCGGAGCTAAAACAGGCAAAAACGCTGTACTTAACACGATTCTCAATGCCTATTCAGAACTTGGCTATAACATTAGAGCTATCTCGTTAAGTGATCGTGCAACATCAATAATGCGCAAAAAAATTAAGAGACCATGTTCAACGATAGCGGCATTTTTAAGAGAAGATGCGATTGACGATGTGGTTGATAAAAAGTTTTTATTAGTTATTAATGAAAGTTCAATGATTGACTTGCCGACCATATTTAAAATAGTCATCCATATAGCGCCTGAAGTTCGGATATTATTCGTTGGCGATGCGAACCAGCTCCCTCCTCTATCAGCGGGTAACATCCTCGTTGATTTAGTTAAGTCAAAAGTAATAGCTAATACCGAACTAAATATAATAAAAAGCCAAGATGAAAGTAGCGTTATTGCTGGGTATTCCAAGCAGATCAACAAGGGAATAGTTCTCCCAGAACTAACCACTGACTTTATAACACATCATGAAACAGAGTTTGATTATGTTGCTGATACTTGTGTAGAGCTATATAAACAATCACCTTCTAACAGCCTAGTGGTTGCAGCCACCAATCTTCTTGTTCAGAAAATAAATGTATTATGTCAAACAGAGTTGAATTCAGGTAGTAAGGTGCTTGAATTTAAGGAAAATGGAAGTGAAAAGTTTTTTGATCGACTTTATCAAAATGATCCTGTGCTTTTCACTAAAAATAACTACGAGGCTGGTGTACAAAACGGCTCATTAGGAACATTAATTTCTGTTGAGAAAAAAGACGGGCACTATGGCATTGTAAAAATGGATGATTGCGAAGGTGAGGATAATGAATTCGTGCCATTAACAAAAGAATTACTTTTATCATTAAAAGCTGCTTATGCAATCGAACTTCACAAAGTTCAAGGTTCACAATTTCCAAGAGTTATCGTTGCTTTGACCCCAGGAAAAAAATTAGATCGTGTTTGGCTATATACATCGGTTACGCGAGCTGAACATGAAATACATATAGTTGGCCCAAAAGCGAAGATGATTAGTGCAATAACAAAAGTCAGTAATGTGAATAAAAGGCAAACAAACCTAGTGAACTTATTGCAGAAATAGTTGTTGCCCATAAAATTAGAATCTTAAAACTCTTACTATCAGAGCAACATTCTCTTTTACAAGAGTTGCGTAAATTATAATATTCGAATGTGTTTAATAGCCCGTCATAGCAAATAGTAATTTGAAGCCGATAGACTAGGATTAAATAATAAGTGGCAGTTATTAATCTCAGTAACTAGATAATGAAAAATAGTGCAACAGACAAGACTTGTTAACTTCAACTCCCTAGAGCAATATAACAACTAATTAATATATGCAAAATAAGTGTGTATAATTATCAAAATAAGAATAAATTTTCTTGGAGAATCAGTGGAAGATATTTTAATTATTTATAAGGATTTCCAATCTAACAATGAGCTTGGAAGAGAGATATATCAAGGGTTAACAGAGGTTACATTTCCAGATATTAATTTTCGTAACCACCCAATCACCATAACAAAAATGTTCTCAAATCAATCATACCATCGGTGGATTGTAAAAAATGTTACGCATTCGAGCACAGTAACTACCATCCTTTTATCTTCTAGAGATAATTCAAGTGATGAAGAATTCCTTAGAAAGACCTACTTGAACCATAGCAACATTCTTAGTAATTTAACTATTGGCACTTTTGTAGAAGTTGACTTTGGGTACATTCATTCAACTAAAAAGTCCAACGGTAACTTAGGTTCAATCAAAAGGTATCCCGACTTAGCTAACGATGGAGAAATGCATAAACGAAGGCTTTGTGTTGTAGTTAAGGCTTGCTCAGATCACGTACAAGTAGTTCCGATTAGCTCACAAGAACAAATATTGTCTGATCAATCTATTTGCTTGATCAGCCATGACTCTTTGCTTGATTTGGTCAATTACAATCAACCTAATCGTAATAGTTACTCTCTTGCGCATATGGTAGAGGCAGTTTCACTTAATAGAGTATTACCACCTAAGTCGAGAAACAAAGATGGTGTGTACAGAAATAATAGGTACTTAAAACGATTAAATAAGACAGACTTAAAAACTTTTATTACTTCGCTTGCATTCGGAGTAGCACTGACTGATTTCACTAAAATAAAAGCGCAAAACTCAAAAAACTTTATTGAGAATAAGCAACTAAAGCAGGAGCTAGAAACTCAAACAACAGAACTTGAAGATCTCAAGATTAAATTCGAAGAGTTGACGAGTAAACTAACACAGCACGAAGCAACAAAATATTTACTTGAAGATACATATAAAAATCTTGGGAGAGATATTGGAGATATCCCAAAAGAAATAAAAGAATTGCATGAGATCTTAGCTTCTGAATAGTAAGTTTATTTGACATTATCAGGGAAAAGAGTTAAATTTATTAACAGATGGATTGGGGACAGGAACGGCTTCCTGCCAATCGACCCGTTAATTCGGATTGCCGTTAATGTAAAACATTCTGAAGAACCGCTACTACAGCGGTTTTTTGGTTTCTAGTGTTTGATAATTTATAGCCTAGTAAGTTTACACTAATAAAACTATTGCATCTCTATTGCCGCGCCAAGATTAAAAATCCTATTTATATTTCATTGATTGTTCTTGGCAATTTTTTATAAATTATCTCAAGTATTCGATGAAAAGTTGCTCGACTCACAATGGAATAATTTTACCAAAAAAATTTTCATCATCTGGTCATTTTATTATTTCTGATTAACTGGTATGAACTAATGAACTGCACTTACCAATTAACTTTTCAATATCTATTGCCGTAATAGTAACTTCGTTCCCATCTTTATCATAACTAGCTCGATGAACACAATGATGTCTTAGTTCTACTGCTTCGTTGATATAAGTATCAACAACATTAAGTGGATTAAACAGGTCTACACTTTCTTTACCATCAAAGCTCACTATAATTCACAATATTGCTTCTGACCATGAAAACAATATATTTTCAGAGAAAATTACACATTCAGCAAAGTTATCTAAAATAATTTTCTAGATAGTAAATTGATTGGGAAATTTGAAGCATCCCATTTTAATATGCGGACTTCTCTGCTCAGTACCTTTAAATACAAGGATAATCTACTATTAATTTTTAATGCTCATAAGATATTTTAAACATTTCGTGTTGAATTAAATTACACAAAATCCGCGACAATACCATATTATATTGTTTTGTCGCGGATTTTATGTTTACACATAACCCGCGACAGTTTATCATTATAACAAGTTATCGCGGATTTTATGCAGGTGGCACTTTGTTTACAGGTCGAAAAAAAGAATTAAAACAACTCTCTGAATGGGCTTTTAAAAAAGAGGCTAAAGTCATTGTGTTAACTGGTCGTCGTCGAGTAGGGAAAAGTTGTCTAATAAAATATTTTGGTGACAACCAGAAGAAACCATATTATGAATTGATCGGACAACCACCAGGGAAAATTAATAGGAAGTCTGCTGAACTTGCTAATGTTTCTCAACAAATCTCTGATACATTTAATACTCACAGACCAATTCTCAATGACTGGGAGGATGCTTTAAATGTAATTGCTGACTGTGTAAAAGATGGCAACTGTATATTGATGATTGATGAGATCAATTGGTTTGGTAAAACAGCTACCAACATTTCAGAGAGTTTATTCACTCTTTGGGAAAGTAAATTAAAGATGCTTCCCTCTTTTACGCTAATTCTAACGGGTTCACTGGCAGGATGGATTGACGATAACTTTTCAAAATCAACTGCGTGGTATGGAAGAATAATGTGGCAACCTATACTCCACCCTCTATCACTTAATGAAGCCCTATCATTCATCCCTGTATCAAAAAGAAAAAGAATGACTCCTTGGGAACAATTAAGTTACTCAATGATTGCGGGTGGTATACCTCAATATTTAGAAGTACTTAATTACTCAAAAACCATCGAAGACAATTTAATCAGCTTAGCTTATTCCCAAAGTGGATATTTTTTTAATGAGTATGAACAGTTGATGCGAGAGTTATTTCGTGCGAAGAAAACAAAAATAAATAAGATATTAGAGTTACTTAGAGATAAAAATTGTACTGCTGATGAAGTAGCCAAGGGGTTAGGATTAAGTAAGGCAAATGGTGACCTTTATGCTGATTTGGAAATGATGGAAAAAAGCTTTTTTATCGATGTAGAGGAACAATGGGATATTACTACCAACAAAGTATTATCACGAAACAAGAAATATTACATATCAGATCCTTATTTAAGATTTTATCACAAAGCAATATTTCCATATAAAAATAGAATAGAGAAATCAGTGGCAACATTACCAAAAAACTTAGAGTCGTTGTTAGGCTTTCAGTTTGAATATGTCATGATGCAAAATATTGATTTAGTATTTAAAATTGTAGGTGTGAACAGCCAAGATGTTGAACACTACTCCCCCTATTCTAGATCAGGGTTACAAATTGATTTACTCATTCAAACCAAAAGGTTTTTTTACATCGTTGAATTGAAATTCAAAAAGGGATTACTCGATTCTGGTGTTGTCAGAAATATGAAACAAAAATTAGCTCGCTTTGGCACCCCACACAAAAGTAAAAGCATAAAAACAGCTATTATTCATGTTGGGGGAGTAGAAGATTGTGTTAATGAAAGTGAGTACATCGATATTTGTGAAAATATAGTGGATCACATCTAATGATTTAAAAGAGACAAAGGGGATTAATAAATTCGTCAAAGTTAAATATAAAACTGCATGACGGATTTAACCTATTGTGTCATTCACTACCGAACCAATAGCTACATTTAGAATAATTATTCATGAAGCATTTCTTTCTTAAAATCAGTAAAATGATTTTTAATCTAATAAAACTCACATAGGAGCACATTAAAACCACTAACTAACGTGAAACTCGTAAAAAATGAAAGGTAAAGCCAGGGGTAACCATATAAAACATTGAATAATATAGAAATATACAACAATCAATTACAGTGCTAACCGCTCTAAAACATACCATGCAAACCGTTGATTAATAAGGTTATTTTTATGGGTGTAAGAATAACACAGATACGCATAATAAATATTTATTCACAAATACAGGGTTAATATTCATAGGGGTTTTATAATAAATTTTAAATTTAACCGTAACGCCTTAAGAAAGTTTAATTCACGATAAAGTAATTATATTATTTTAACAGGATCACCTATTCCACATTATCAAAAGCTTTGAATATCACATTAAGTAAAGCTCGTAAGTCATCCCATTCACTATCATCACAAGCCTCAATGTCATTTTTATATTCATTAATTCGAGTGAAAAACTTATCTTGAATATTGCGTTTGTGCATGACTTCCCCTTGATACTTCCCTAAACCTTCAATAAACCCCTTCCATTGCACAGGGCTTAAATCTGAGTCATTTTCTTTGAGTATATTTGGCCCTAGATAAAGTTCAACGCTAGCGGCCAGACCGTTTACATTGAGGTCAACCCTACCGCCAGGTCCTAATGTTGGATAATTCTCTAAGAATTTAATATCAGGGTAATTACAAACCGCGATGTTATCAGGGAGTTCGATTTTAGATAAAGCTCTTCTGGCATCGAAAGCTGCGGCATCATTATCAAATATTGCGATAATGCGGTTAGAAATCCCCGCAGCGGCAAACGATTTTATATTATTTACAAGTGTTCCTGCGCTACCTTGAGCACGATACTGAGAAAACTCAAGAAATGTATAATACTCAGCAAGGTGTGGGTAAAGCACTTCCAAGGCTTTCTTTATAATTTGAACATCTGATGAGCCTTCAGTCATAATTATTCTAGGCGCATTTTCAGGATGATCTTGAATGAGTGATTTTATCGAATTGTTAGATACATCATCACTTTCAACATAATACCCCGCATGTAGAACCTCTGTTAAATCTTGTACAACAAGGGCATCATCAGAAGATACGCTACATGCAATTCGTATTAGCGATCTAAAGTCAGTTGCAAAAAAGCCAAGCTCATAGTCTTCATCAGAAAACATGTATTTTCTAACTGTGTCTAATTTATCTATTTCTTCATGCTCAAGAAAGTGAAACTGTTCTTTGTTGTCAAAGACTTCTTTAAGGGTTGCCATATAGACATCAAAATTTATCGTTTCTAAAGTATTAATTAGTGATTCTATCCATTCACTCTGGTCTTCTTTCCACCAAGATTTATACTCACTAATCTTATGACTTCTTATCCGCTCGAAATCATCTTTACACCTTTGCATTGTAAAGCCCATAACATCAAGGCGATCACATACTTTTGATACCTGGCACTCATAGGTTAAAGCATCTTCTACTTCATCTTCATTAGGTTCAAATGTTCCCCAAACAGCAGGATTTCGGTCTGACAAATTTCTTGAAAAAATCCTCTTGTCAGTTTCACGAAATATTGTCATTACTGTTGCAATAGCATAGCTCTTGGAGCTAGCCACTGGATATCCATTTACGGAAAGATTTGTGTATGAACCCATGCTTATTAATCTCTGGTTATTATTATTGTTTACGAATAATTTTGGTGACCTTTATACAATAATCGCAACTAAATTCTGACGAAGCTGAACCAATGTACTTTGTAGCTCTAAGTCCCATAAACTACCTAAATAATCGACGACAACATTCACATCTGATGGAAATAATATCTGGCCTTCGACTTTAGCAAATGGCCCATCCGTTTCGAGTAAGACTTTATCTTGGGGTAGCCAAGAAATAACTTTCTTCCCCCTGGTTGATTGCAGCATAGCTGGCCCAATAGAAAAGTAACAACCCAATTCAGCAGCCTCCATTACTTGCTTTTTAGTTGCCAAGAACCAATGCAAAATAGGTGTACCAGATTTTGGGAACTCTTTTAAGCATTCTATGGTTTGCTCTACCGCGTTTAGGCTATGAATAGTTAATATCTTGTCATTAAATGATTCACATTTTTTTAGAATATGTTTGAATACTAACAATTGATCATCTAAGTGATCTTTATAACCACTAGATCCATCAAGCCCTATTTCACCAATATATCTTGTTTCGCCAATTAATTTGTCGAACAACGGCAGTTCATTTTTTCTTTGATGGGCTAGTTGGGGGTGAAGGCCAAGCGCAGTTTTACAGTGCTTCAGCCCTTCTGTTAATTTAACAGTACCTTCCCATGCAGAAGGTACTGTCGTAACAGACAACACATAGTAATTGGATTGCCTTATGTCGTTCAATACCTCTTGATGATCAGGATATAAATCAACATGACAATGCAGATCCATCATTATGTTTTTTCCGATTTCAAAAATGTATCAACTTCTTTTAAGCCACGCTCTATTGTCGATGCTAACCGATCTCTGATCGCAATGTCATCTGGGATAGTGCCACTTTGTCGCAACCAAGACTTATAATTTTTTGCTTTGCCTTGCCTGATAATAGCAGTAGACAACGCTTGTAAGTCATCACGCGTATCTTTCTCTTTAATTAAGCCCTTAAGCTTTTTAGTTTTATAAGGCGCATCAACTGTAAACCCTGCGTGATGTACAGAGGCCCTTCGAATTATACAAGGAACACAATGCCCACACTGCTTATTATCTCGGTGCCAGTGACTACAAGAAACGCTTAATGGAATAGCCTTTTCTATCGCTTTTTGATCGGCACACTCTGCTAACATTTCACCCTTTGTTTTGAATTGATACGGATTAACGAATTTCACATGAAATCCAGCATCTTTAAGTAATGATTCTAGGCGGTTCAAAAAATTAGGGTGAGTAGTACGAGTACTATGGCTTCCAATTCGTCTTCTAGTCAGAGGTGGGTTTATTGATATATACCCATTTTCCGGCACTATTATTGTTGAAATATCAGAGCCATTATTTGCACTTCTTAATGCTGAAATACCAAGGACTGCCATAGCGAGGAAGTTAAAACTTCGCCCTCGCATTGTTACATCAGTTTTATCTCTTAACCTATCAAGAAGGTGAGGAGAAATAGAATAGGATAATTCGCCAAATGGCGGGGATAACAATGTTTTGATCTTTTCTTGTTTAGCACCATCCCCACGATAAGCATGGCTCACTAATAATGGTTTATAGTCAGAATCTCCATTCAGTATGTCTATGGCACCTACTGCACTGTCTAAGCCTCCAGAGAATAAACAAACAGTATTTAAACCTTTCAGGCTACTAGCCTTTGCTTTAGCCTTATCACTTCTTTTAGGTTTAGGCATCCGCATCGTTGTTTTTTCAAATGTAAACTCCCACTGATCACCAGTTAAGAAATTTAAAATGGAGCTTAACTCTTCAGCCAATAGATCCCACATATTTTCATCTGTTACGGGAATATGTAAGTGCATATGCCTAGACCAAGCATTAGCAGCTTTATCTCTAAGCTCAAAGGTATCCGCTGCGGTAACGGCTGTAGCTATAGTGACGAGATCTATAGCATCAGCATCAATATATACACCTAAGCCTCGTATTGTTTCTAATAGTGCTCTAGATGCCAAACTGTGCTTACTGCTGTCATATTGGTGCGTATGATAAATTTGGACTGGATGGCAGTCTTCAGAAAACTCAGGAAGTTTTGCAGGGTCGTTATTAAAATAAAAATTAGTCATCGAAACTCTCCCACTCATCAACAGTCATGGTAATAGCATCAATTTGAATTTTAGTTATATTGTCTCTTGTTATGCTACTTGGGTTACCGTGCGTAACATTTTCTAGCTGCTCTTGTGCAATCACTTTAATTAGCTCCCTTAATTCTTCTTCCATCCTATGGTGTTTACTTGCGGGTTCGACATGAAACCACGCCCTTCCCATACCTGTAACAACATCCTGAAAAATAAGATCGGTTAGATAACAAGAAATAGCTTCTTGGATCACATCATCAGTGAAGCTTTCAGGTTCGAAGTCATTAGTATCTGGTAATGCCTCCTCCAACGCATAATCTAATGCGATTCTAACCGCATCAGAATCAGCATTATCTGGTGCTAGATGTGATGCTATTTTATCAATTGCCTGATCCGTGGTTAAGCCAGCTAGGTCACCAAGTGATAATGTTTGGTGATTTACCGTGACATTATCACCGCGCATGATACCGAGTAATCCAGTACCAGCAGTGATCCCACTTGCTAGCCGCCTACTCGTTCCTTTGCCACCACCAGAAGATTTCTTAGCGTAACTCTTTAAAGATTTACGTAATTGAGATGCACCACCGCCAGGTTGAGCATATTTACCAAAAGCTTGTCTGGCACTAGCGAAACGATTAGGTTGTGCTTCTATATGAGCAGGGCCGGGGATTTCATTTTGAACCTGACTGTTGTCGATTTCATTATTATCATTTCCTTGCTCACTATCTTGCGAGCCATCCGAACCATCCGAGCCACTCTGCTCTGTATCCCCATCAGTACCTGATGCAGGCTCTATTGTGATGCTGTCTCCTTGCTCTGCCCAAGGAGGTACAAGTGGACTTTGATTATTTGGACCAAGCGATGAAGCCGAAGTACCCATTATTTAATTCCTTCTAATTCTTTTTTAATTCGAGACATCCATTTATGTTTAGGAATGTTATTTAAAAATGTAAGAAAGCTAGCCCTACATTTTTGATCTTCAAGAGCCAATAATCTTGCACCATAGATACCTATTGGCATTTCACTCCAGTCACCAATTGATTTGAAGTTCTCAATTAACCCATCCATTACCGCCATATATTCTTCTTTTGGCGTGGTATTGAGCAATTCGGTATTTACACCACTAAGTCTATTTTTTTGCTTCATTAATGCATCAACTAACTTTTGAGCAGCTCCTGACATAACTGAATTAACAGCCCCCATCGGTATGCTTTCTCTACTTAAGTACGCTGCTGGAGTTAAATCAATTTCTGTAAATTGAGGGGACAGATTTGACCATTGCTCAATAAAGTCAGGATCGGCTTGCCACTCCTCAGGTAAGTCGATGTCAGAAAACTCTATTTTTGGATCTTCTAATTCAGCCAAAATTTTTGGCTGACCATTTTCCTGATCAATTAATTCGTAAAGTTTATTCGTAGCTTGCGTTCCTAAGCAACGTTCAAAAATGACAAGTTTAGTAATTGTCTTTTCATCCAATTGCATGCCTCGCCTTAAGGCAGTCTTTCTTCTCATTTTGACTTGATTTAAAAGGCGCTTAACTATTCTTGGGTTACCATTGATGTTTGAGGACTCTGCCAATAATGGGGCTAGTTGCTCTGCAACGATGAATTTACCTCTTAAATCAGGTAAGTTTTCGATGTCTTGAACCTCAAGTAACTCATCAATGGTTATGGGTGATTGCTTCCAAGATAACTTAAGTGATTCTTCTAAAGCAGCTCTTAAACTTTCCAGTTGTTCTTTAGTTACACCATGATCTTGAGCTATCAACATCATTAAATAGGCACGAATTTCAACTGGGCCTGGACGCGGCACATGCACAGGTATTTGTATTAACTTATCTAGGTAATCCGTTTGATGACGCTGTGAAACACCCTTATGGTATTCTGGTACAGCAAGGCGGATCATGTCTTCATCAGCAGCTATTACAAATGCAGTGTTAGGTAAAAATAAAAACAGCCTAATTGCTTCTAATGTAGATATAGCATTAAATGGTGAACACCTATCTAAATTATCTACGTAAACGATTAATGGCTTATCAAACTCTTCGAGTAATGCGGAATATGCTTTGCGAAATTCTTTAATTTCTTTCGGTGGAGAAAATGCCTTTTTAGCCTTTACTAGTCCTTTATTCTTTTTAGCAACATCCTGAACACCTTGAGCGGCTTCTTTTAGATCTTCAGCATCAATATCATCGTCTTCATCATCGCTAAGCAATCCAAAGATTTTTTGAAAACCACCTCCTGTAGGAATACCAGCCAAAGCAGAGCCACCATCCATCAAAAGCCCCATGAGACGTATCTTATCCACTCGGCCTGCAAATTCTTTGGCTTTCTGTGTTAAGCCTTTATCGCTTTCAGCCTGCTTTATCAGTTTTGACGCAATTGTTTCTAACAATGCTGCCTTAGCATCATCATAACCTTGAAACATCCAAGCATCAAAATGCACTTGAATATATTCCTGTTCATCGCTTTCTAAAGACTTTTTGGTTAATTCAAGTATTGTTGATTTACCAGCCCCCCAATCACCAAAAATACCAACACTGATAGGCATTAAATCTTTTTCGGTAATTAGATCTTTAATTGATTGTGCTGTTTCGTTGAAATTTAAAAAATCGATTTCTGATTCTTTATCTGACCACATGTGAACTCCCTTTGCATATATCCTTCGACACTATCACATGATCTGAAGGCGGATCTGTTATGTATTTAGTTTAAGTAATTAAAACAAGCTTTAATATCTACCGTGTTGAATTAAATCAAACTATTTCTCTTTATTATTTATTCTTTCAAAAGTTCGATGCACTGTTGCCCTACTAACACTATATTTTCTAGCTAGTGCGGAAACAGATTCACCATTTAATTTAGCTTTATATAATTCTGTAGCTTGCTTATCAGATAGTGCAGGCATTCTTCCAAGATGTCGTCCTTGTGCCTTTGCTTCAGCTCGCCCTTCTGCTGTTCTAGCTTTAATAAGATCTCTTTCAAGTTGAGCGAATACACCACAAAGATTGATCATCGCGTTAGAGAATGGATTATCATTACCTGTATTTAATGAACCATCAATTATATTCAAACAAGCTTTTTTATGATGGATGCTATCAATAACATCTAAAATAGACTTTAGTGATCGGCCTAGCCGATCAAGGCGACAAACAATCACTACATCGCCTTCACGAATAAAATCAACCAACTCTTTAAGTTTTTCATCATTTTTAACTGAAACACCACTGTGTTTTCCATGAAATATTTTTTCACAGCCGAAATCATTCAACTGCTTTAGTTGAAGGTTTAATTCTTGTTCTTTTGTCGAAACCCTGGCAAAACCCACTTTCATATGAAACCGTACTTAAGTTACACCTTTCGTACACCTTACAAAAACACTGTACGAAAGTCAACGAAAACATTTACGTACATGTACGAATATAAAAGTCATCTTACGAACAAATTTAGCTAAAAGTATTCCTTATATCACTTTAATTCACATAGCATTTTTCATAAGATTATTATTTTAAATATAATAAGAGATGCCGATGTCAGGAATTGAAAATGCTATTGATGAAAAACTTAATAAATACCTTAGTGAATTAGCAGAAGTCGAAAAGTTTAAACATGCAAATATAGGTACATGTGAAGATGGTCGCTCAAAAGTACAAATTACTTGTCGTAATGAATATTTAGACCATGACGTTAGCGTGGTACTAAACGATAACAGCATTGGTATTTTTCCATACTTCGAAGGGCATATAGCAAAAATGAACGTGCAAGGAATAAAGGAAGTAAACATCACACTATATGGCTATTTTCCTGGAATGATACGTAGCTCAGATGAAGTTGAGTATATTGAAGGTGTAGTTAAAACATTAAGGTCTGGTGCAACAAATGATTTCTTTGGTTCTTATGGTTAATCTATGAAAACGAAACTGCACAATTTACAGTGAGGTGCACTTTTCCTATTGCCCTTCCCTTACAATTAAGTATTATTCATTCAGTAAAAATTTTAATCTAAAAGGAATAATAAAATGAATAAAGCTGAATTAATTGAAAAAATCGCTGAAGGTGCTGACATATCAAAAGCCTCTGCTGGTCGAGCTTTAGATAGCTTTCTTACATCTGTAACAGAAGAGTTGGCAGGAGGCGGTGAAGTTGCTTTAGTTGGTTTTGGAACTTATAAAGTTAACGAACGAGCTGCTCGCAAAGGCCGTAATCCTCAAACAGGTGCAGAGATCCAAATAGCTGCCGCTAAAGTACCTTCGTTTAAGGCAGGTAAAGCATTGAAGGATGCTTGCAATAGCTAGCAAATCCAATCTTAGAGATGAATATTTGTATAATATCCATCTCTAAACACTACTGGTCTTTATAATTTCTTCTAAAATATTTTAAGTTAAATAAAATATGAAAATGACATCATTACAACTATTGCATAAAAACATGCTATCGATTGGCAGTGAAATGCAACAATTTCAAATTACTGTTGGTGCTATTAGTTTTGATTGCTTATTTTCTACTAGGGATACCCCACATTATATTTTATCGCTAACTTTAAGAGGAGAGCACCCAAAATTCTTTTTGTTTCAAGTTAAACCTGGCTACTGGATAACCCCTTATTTCGGTGATTTTTATGATGAACTAGCCGCTGCACTTCGCACAGGTAAAAATACTGGGAACAAATTAATGCCAAAGGAATTTTTAGAGAACTTAAATAGTAAAATACCTACAAAAGCTTCTAAGAAAAGAGAGCCTAGCGCTGGTGAAATAATTATATTACGCCCAGATATTACTGAGCAAAGGGATAGACCTTACTTTAATACTTGGATGTATTGGAAGAAAAGCACTAACAAAGGTCCTACAAAAGAAAACAGACATAAAACTCTGATGGTTTTAGGGCCAGAAGCTTTAGCTTATAGTATTGAAAAGAATGCCTCTTCCAAATGGAGCGCTATCGATATGAATAAAGAATGGGGTATTTAAGTTAAATTCATACTATGTGCTAGGCCAGAAATAAGTCCATCAATTTGATTGTCTTTTAAAACATATTTAGGCACATACTTCATCCCAGGAGGTAAATCCTGTTGCTGACAAAGTAATGCTCCGCGATTTTGACCAAATGATGAAATAATGAAATCTTTCAAAACACTTGGTCCTTCTATCTGATAAGCAGTTCTAAAAATGGATAAATCACCAATCCAACCATCAACCTCTATCCAGCAATGACCACTCCAAGACGAAGATATCACTTTGCCTGATTTAGTCGGTTCGGGTAAATTCTTTTTACATTTAAAAATGGTCTTCCCCGATATTTTTAAGTCCCCTGCGACTACCATTGCTGGTATAGAGTAATGGTCTTTTAAATAACCAGCCCACATTGAACTCAACATTGCACAAGCGCCAAATGTAGGGGGAACATTCCTCATAATATCACGAGCAACGTCAAGTAGATGCTGTGGATTATCAAGAGTATAACCTTGGTATTGCTGGACATCATCGATGCCTCTATACCGTGCAATGAGTTGAGTAAACTTGCTATTTTTCATTGTTGACCTTTATTATAATGACTTTACTTTGATACGGACCAATAGCTAACTTTAGTCCCCAAAATGTAACCAATAATTAGAAACACGTACCTCAACCTATCTGTAATTGATGACATGGCACTTTGGACATTGGTAACTTCTGAGGTGGTATTAGCGAAAAAAACAGTTAGAGAATAGTCAAACTTCCAACCAATAAGTAATCCAAAGAGCATAACGGAAAGTACGGCAGGTGATAGTAAATCAATTTGTTCAGTTAGCTGTAATACACCCGCTGTGACAAGAAAGTACGCTAAACCGCCAAGTACGGCCCCTGAAATAACGGCTCCAAATAATTCAATAAAAACCATAATTTATTTCCTTATATATCTACATTATATTGACAAAAACAGGGCCGCTTTTAGCGATGCATTGACCATTTTTAACTGCTACAGCCTCAATCCAGTGTTGCCCTTTATACAGAGTAGATTCCTTATGTATTGAACTACCAAGAAAAAACTCACCTCGAAGACACTTACTTTCCAACGCTTCATTGCCATTATTGACAACTTGCCAATAAATCTGTGTTTCATTACATAAGTGATCTTTAACAACAAATCTTATCCAATGGGACTTCGGGACCGCTTTATAAGAAGCCAAATCACCTAATGCAACTGACGTTTTATCTTTTTGTACTACAGCCTTAACATTTAGCTTTGATGCGTAAGATGATAATGGCCAGCGTAAGGCTTCGCAATGACTAGGAAGTTTTGCAGTTGTTTTCTTTTCTACTGACTTAGCCTTAGCAAATTTATCTCCAAATATTTTTTGCCATTTCTTAATGGATTCGGCTTTATCCATTTCAGCATAGGCATCATTTACCCATGAGTTATATTTGCTAACTTGCGATTTAAAATTTTGATATTTATTTTCATCCCAATGGCGATTAAAATTTTCATCATCATCTACCGGGTTGTTTACTATGGGCATTGATTCATTTTCTTCTAACCAATCATTTAGTCGATTAAAGAAATTCTTAAAGGTAGTTGGGAGATCTTTAAAATCGTCAGTTCCCCAATATTTATCTGTCCAGGTAACCTGCGAAGTAACCAATGTCGTTAATAAAATAGACTTAACTGAAAATGTCTGTTTATGATCACGTAAATATTTAAATAGCCTTATTGATTTAATTAGATTGTTGTTAGCAACAACTTTATTGTTATCTTTAACCCAATCGCTATATTCAACACTAGAGCATGACTCAAGTTTGTTAGTTAGCTTGTTGCAAACATATTCTTGATGGCCTAGTAAACCAACTTTGCGAATACATGGCACAACATCAATATGAAATTCACCAGCATAATTTAATTTTACACACCGCGTTTGCCTTGACGCTTTTCCTCTGTATAGCGAAGAACTATTGAATAGCTCATAAATTTTTTGAATGTAGTCTTTAGGCTCCCAGCCTTTAATTGGCTTAAGGTAGACAACCACATCAGCATCAAAAATTGCTTTTTTTATTGTAGGTTTAATTATCGTTCTATGTGAATAGCTACCTTGCGGAATAGCCGTTATAAATGACGATTTAAAATTATCACTACCTTGTATAAAGCTTGTTATTGTCGCAACTCGTTTTTCCAAGGTATCAACTCGGTGTTGATTTAAGTTAACTTCATTTATTAAAAATTCATTAAAATGTTTAACTAATTTCATGCAACAACCTCATAGCCATTTTCTCCATTAAGTACTACACCCCAAGGATGGGTTTTAACGTCATGATCAGGATTAAAATGATAGAAGACGATTTTTGGCAAGTGCCCTTGATTTAAACCGGAGCCTAACCTAAAAACAAAGGATGCTTGAGCTGCAACAAAGAAGTTAAGTTGCTCTAGATTTGGATAATTAGGTCTAAGATCATTATTAATAAATTCTAAAATGCTTTTAACTAACCTGGCTTGCTTAACTTCACTACATAATTTGTCATAACCAAGCTCCCCTGATTCCAACATCACTTTATAAAACGCGGCATTGGGGAATTCATTGGATATATCATCTAAACGCAGAGGTAAACTTAGCGAAATACCAAGGTTAATACAGGTTGTTTGATTATCACTATGACCGATAACTTCAAACTTGAGTTTTTCTCCATCATCTAACTCTTCGTTAAAATGCCACTTTTTCTTTGTTCTTTCCCAATCAGCCACGTGTGTATTTTGCATATTGCTAATAAGATGTCCCGCTGCTGCGAGCATAGGAACTGGTGCAACACCACCGTAAACTATATGTTTTTTGCCGTTATTCAACGAACGTCCACTATCCTTTATAAATAAAGGTAATCGACTTACTTGTTCTAATTGTTGTTTTAATTCATCAATATTGGTTGTCTTATGGCTATTATCAAATTCGATAACAAAAGGCTGAGGTTTTATGCGTTTTAACTTACGTGGCATATAGTTATGTACATCATCTATACTATGGTCGATAAGCCCCATGTGACGTATATTGATCAATTGGGAATCATCAGCTTCTCTTTTATCTTGGTATTCAGAATAAAAAACCATTAGTAGAGAAACCACAAGTAAGCTACCGCATAATATCGCGTCCCCTCCTCCTAACGTCAGAGTCAAAGGACCCCATTGTGTCGGTATGTTGAGAGTGGCACTGATCACAGCAAGCCCTCCTAGTGATGAAATCAAGATAACTTTGGCAATGCCATTAATAGTGGGATTTCTAGAAGCTTCTAAACATCGCAGCAAAAAACTAAGAACTACTTGTAATACTCTCATCATTTTATAAAACCTTTCCTTTAACAAAACTTTCATCAGGTTCAGGGTGCTCACCACCACCGTACCATTTGCCCGTAGCTAACCAACCAGTGAAATACATAAACCAAAGTGATGCCCAAGGGACAATCGTATCGCTAAGAAATTTGCTCGATGTCCATTCATCTGAAGATGGTAAGTAAAGGCATAACTTGGTTGTTGACTCATTAAAAATGTAAATGTGAGGTGGCTCTATACCACCAGTGATTTCATATAAATTTGGATCTATTACATAAACCTGTGGTGAAGTTCTAATGTCATAGAGAACTTTTATCTTGTAGCTACCGTATAAGTCGTCCAGATCTAACTGGCAATACCAGACCAATTTCCCCTTTTTAATAAAGCCCTTCCCTTGAGGGAACTTAGCATTTAAGAAATATAACTGCTGGCTTAAGGTTATTGCCGTATTAATGTATTGCTTCATCATTATTTACCGAAAAATGTATTAGCCTTAACAGGGGTTGCTGTTGCTACAGTTGAGATTGCCCCAGTCTTTTTGATAAACAAATTATTGCTCTCTCTGGTCTCATTAAGCACCTCAAAGTGTTTTTCAATGGCTTTTGAGGAAGAGCCTTCACCAAGTAAGGTATTTAATTTTTCTTTAATTAATGGCAATGAGGTAACACTGGCAAGATCTCTCAGCTTTTCAACAAAATCACTGTGCCAATAATGAAAAGCTTCAACACGCTTAGGATCAACATTCCATTTTTCAGCAAAATTTTCATGTTGGTTTTTAGGGTTTGTTACCCACATTTCAATTTTGCCATTTACCACCTTAGTCTCAATGTAACCAGTCATGCTTTCCACAACTGTAAGCAGTACTTCAAGCTCGTTATTAAACGATTGTTGAATCACTAGTTCCTTATAAGCGCTTGCTGCTAACGTTGTTATAATTATTGATATTGGCGCTTTACCATCGTAGTTATTATTATCAAAAAATAATAAGTCTCTATGGCGCTTCATGATTTGAACAGCTCGTCTCAGTATTCCCTTAAACAGAGTGTGCTTTGGTAGCTCTTCAATATTTTTTGCTTCAAGTGCTGCATTAGCAAACATTCTGTCTGAAAAGCCGATGTATTTGGGTTCAAGTTTTGCTATGAGATCAAAATCTTCCGCATACCCTTTGGGATTAGATGCTTTCCATTCTTTTAATTTTTTATCTGGCACTGAAATAGCGCCATATTCATTAGCATTGTTTTGATCGGGAATAGCCGGAGTAATGTCTAGATGAAACTCGTCAGCATAATTTAATCGACACCCCCGGTTTAGTTCGCTGACTAGATCTTCAAAGTTGCCATTTTCTTTTATTCTGGCAATAACCTTTTGTCGGCATATATCTGGGTGGCTTCCTTCAGCGTTAGGTAAATAACAAATAAAGTCCAAGTCAAACTCTGCTCTAAAGACTGGTTTTGAAGTAGTCCCGATCCTTTGGCTACCTTGAGGGTAAATTTCAACACCTTCAAACATAGGGTCATCACTGTCAGCGAGCCATTTTCCTACCGACATATATCGTTGCTCAGCAAGTTCTTTTTTTGTTTTAGATGGTTCTAAGGATTGGCAAGCATACTCAAGTAACTCAGTAAATAACGTTCGTTGCTTAGTAGATAATGCTGCAAAATTCTCATTGTATAACTTAGTTTTCATACTTTTATCCTATTTATTCATTATTATTCCTGCCCTCCACTATTTATTTAATTGAACTTTTATTATTCAGTGTTAGTACAGTAATTATACTACTGTATACTCACGATACAGTCAATATATTTTTATGGAACAATTAAAGATCATGAGGTTTATTTATGAATCTCATGATTGTACTTAATTAGTGATTGTGGTATATAGGGTGTATTAAGATTTAAGATGGATGAATGTAAAAATGGCTAATTTAGAAGATATTCCTGCTTCACAACTTGAGAGGTTACGTTATATAGAGTTTTGCTTAAAATTTTTAGGGGCATTTTCTAGGTCAGATCTAATCGATAAATTTAATATAGGAACTGCTGCTGCGAGCAGAGATATTTCTTTATATAAAGAAAAAGCCCCTCAAAACTTCAGCCACTCTTCTAATTCTAAAAACTTTGCACTAGATAAGTCTTGGGAATCTTTATTCGAATTTAGGTCCTCAGAGGTTCTAAATTTATTAACAGGTAGAACTGTACAAAGCAATAATCGTTCGTATATTCCAAATGATATTTTAGATGTAATAGATGAACCAAAAGTAGATATCATAGCTCCACTATCCAGAGCTATATATAATAAAAAAGTAATTCAAGTTGATTACTTTTCAAATTCTAGTGGTTTTAGTAGTAAATTATTAGTACCTCATGCTTATATTAATAATGGTTCAAGATGGCATGTAAGAGCTTATGATAGATCTAAATCTAGATTTGCAGACTTTCTCATTTCTAGGTTTCGAAAACTAGAAAATATCGACGAAGATGTTTTAGAGCACGAATACAGCTCTTTTGATAATCAATGGAATAGAATAGTAGACTTAGAAATTATTCCACACCCTGATTATCCTCATCCTGAAGCTGTCATATCTGAATTTAATATGAACGGCGGTGTTTTAAATCGCTCAGTTAGAGCTTCATCCGTAGGATATTTTCTACAAAAGCTATATGTGGATTGCTCCAAAGATTCAAGCTCTCTAGAAGAGGGGCACTACTATCGTCTTAAACTTAAAAATAGGTTGGCATTATACGGGGTTGAGAATATGCACTTGGTTCGTACTTTTGATGGATTTGAAGAATAAAGAAATAAAAAATTAAGCTTTTATTATTTATTGTTGTAGCTGAAAATTTCTATCTTACTTATTAGTGGTTTTCACTGTCTAAAAAACAAATAGTTTTATTCCTTCCTTCCCCTTTTGCCTTATAAAGTGCTCGATCAGCTTTGAAAATAAGCTGAGAGCTAGTGACTTTTGAGTTGGGGACTATACATGCCACTCCCATGCTGACTGTGACAAAAGAATTGATATCAGAGTTAATGTTTTCAATTCTTTCACTAGCTAAAGTTTTCTCAATTATATTTGTAATATGAAGAGCGCCATCTTTATCAGTATTAGGCAATAGAACAATAAATTCCTCACCTCCATACCTAGCACACAAGTCACCAGGTCTCACGAGTGAATTTTGAATTACATTAGCGACTGCCTTTAAACAACTATCCCCTTCTAAATGACCGTATGTATCATTGAACAATTTAAAGTAATCTATATCGATCATGATAATAGATATTGGTAATTCATTACGCATAGCTCTACGCCACTCGATGTCCATGTACTCATCAAGCTTTCGTCGATTAGCTAACCCCGTAAGTCCATCTGTAAAAGAAAACATCCGCAACTGTGCTTCTATTTGTTTTCGACAACTAATATTACGCACCATAGAAATCAAATATTTTTGATCATCAATCGTTATCATTGAAGCAGAAACTTCAACAAAAAGTAGCTCTCCTTTTTTGGTTTTGCACGTTAATTCATTTGACCAGCCAGCTCCTTTTGCCAAGACTTGATTTGCAAACTCTTCTAACAAGTTAACAAGTCCATCTCTTTAGGATGGATATCGGAAATCCTCATTGTAAGTAACTCATCTCTGGAGTAACCCAACATTTTCGTTGCTGAAGGATTCACATCTATAATCCTATTTTCATCTAATAAAAGAATGAAAATTCCACCATTAGAAAATTCAAATATTTTTTGTGATAACTCACTTTCGTTTAATGCTAGCAAAGGTAAAGTCCTTTCGGATATATTGTTAATTCATAAGACACTTAAAACCAAGTACTGAATAATGAACTTGTTAGCTTCAATACTAAGCAGAATCAAACAGGCATACTCATGATCTCTTTGTAACCTTCAATTGCCTTGTTTCTAATTTGAATAGCCGCATCAGAACCTATACCAGCTTTAGATCTTGCAATCATTACATCTGCTAACGTTACACTTCTATCTCCTAATTCAAATGCTGTAGTTTTCTTTCCTGCGTCTTTATGTAAATCATTTACAGTATTGAGGGCGTTTGACAATAAGTCACCAAAATTATTGGTTGTGTTGTTAACAATATTATCGTTATTTTGTGGCTTTGCTATGGCTTCAAGAGACATGCTCTGCATCTGGGCCAAAAGGGAATTATTTATGGTGGTCATGATTATTTCTCAGGTGTCAATATGTCGTCATAGGTCCTTCTGTTCCTGCAACTACAATGCCAACAATAAATTTAAACCCTTAAAAATCAACAACTAAGGTGTGAGTTAATCCTACGTTTAATTCTTATATTTTATAAACTATTTACTCTTGCTTCCTACAAAATTGTAAATTGGCACCCAAATCAATGCGAAATACCAACCGTATAAATAGCTTTCTAGCAGACCTAAAAAGAAACTTTTCCAACTTATCCATTCAAACCCTGGCAATAACTTTAGCCAAGTTGAGTACATTGCGTGTTGAGGAAAGAGCAAATCAAAAATAACGCACAGGGTAAAACTTATGGCTATAAATGAACTTGTCGCATGTCCAAATGCAGATAGTGAGATCTTATGATTCATTAGTTTTCTCCGTTGATTTTTCTGCATTAGTATTACGCTCTTTAATAAATCTTTTAGGTTCAAGGTCAAAAGTATCAAGACAATCTTTAGAGCAAAAACGATATAAGTGCCCATCTTGGAGTTTTCCATAACCTTGATCATCTTCAACTTTACGGCCACAAACAGGATCTACGAAAGAATCATTTATGTTCTTTTCCTCATGATGACCGTGGGCCATATGAGCACCACAGCCGTGACGCATCATGAAATAAAAAAGTCCAGCGAATAGTAAAAATGAAAATAAACCTTCCATAACAAGACTCCTAGTAAGGTTTGAAAATAAAAAAACGTGGCACCAAACTACTCGTACCACGTAATAGGATATTCATCATTGAATTAACAAGACTAAATCGTGTTTCTTAACGACCCCTTCTAACACGCTAACTTTTGCAAAATGATCATCAACAAGTTCTTCAACTCTTACCTGACCTGTTTTTTGCCGTTTGAAGAAATCAGCTCCTTCGTCATTATCGTCATTCATTACATAACTGTATGATTCTAAAATTTGCCCCACCTGTGCACCATCATCTAGGCCAACACAAACATATATGTCCCCATCAGTTACAGAGATTACTTGGCCGCGCATTAGATACCTATGCGAAAAATCGCTATTTGCACAACCAGAAACAATCAAGCCAAAAACTACAACGACAACTAATTTAGAAATTTTGTTTAACATATTATTTTCCTTTTATTTATTTGGTCATTAGTATCGAATTATTATTTAATTCGATACTATTTAAATGAATAAAAACAAGATTACTTACAAACTACATTTTCTATTTGTTTAATTGCACCATATCGTGTTTTTTTACATTTCCTTCTATCACTTTTACTTTGGCATAGTGTTCATTAATTATTTTTTCAATTTTAACTTTGCCAATATTTTTTCTTTCGAAAGTCTCATCTCCTTCCCCAAAGTTGCCTGTTTCAAAAAATCGATAGGCAGTTAATTCTTGTCCAACTTCTGCTCCATCATCTAAGCCAAGACATACAACCATATTATCAGTTGACGATGAAACAACTTGACCTCTCATTAAGTAATTATGTGAGAAATTACTGTTTGCACAGCCCGTAAGTACAATTGCAAAAGCAACTAATGCTATTTTTTTAGATATATTTTTTAACATGATATTTTCCTTTTTAAGTTTAAGATTAACGTTTTCTTTTAATTGAACCCGGAGGAGTTTTATGACAACTCCATGGCTCATGTTTGAAATTATCCTTTACATTTTGATCACAAAATTTGTAATAACTTTCCTTTGTATGAGTCCACCAATCATCGTGTATATCTACACCATGCTTTCTGATGACTTCCTCTATACCATCAAGGTCCAAATTGACAGCATCGTAAGCCAAATGAATTGCTTCCTCTTTTCTATTGAATGAAACTTCGTCTAGGCCGAACATTTGATCTATTTCTTCAATCAAAGCATCAATATTTTCACTAGTTACATTTGATAGTTTCAGGTTTCTAACGACCAAATTATTTTCTCTAACTCCAGCTCTATGATCTAAATCCGTCATCCCGGCCTCCTTTAGTGGTTGTGTTTATTTGTTGATTTCTTACCAGACATTTTGCTTGACCCCATTTTAGGCATCATATTGCTCATCATCTCAAGATGATGTTCTGCCATCTTTATTTGTTGCTCAATGGGCTTGTCAGCCATTCTTCTGTGCATTATTTGCATCATTTTAATCATAGATTTTCGATGCTTATGCATTATCTCTTGCTGCTTTTCAGGATCACTTTCTTGTTTTGCTGATAACATTTGCTGCTTCATCGCAAGCATGTTGTTATGCATTTTTTCCATATTTTCATGGGACATTGCCATATTGTTATGCATGCCTTTTTTCATCTCTGCACCAATAGCTGAAGCACCAATAGTGGTAGACAAAATGCTTATAACAGCGACTAATTTAACTAATTTTTTCATTTGATTTTCCTTGTATTTTATTTGAAAAATTGGGTATCCAAGCTGGAGTTTTAGACATATAGTTCAAGTATTCATCACCAAATTCACTGATAACCTTGGCTTCTTCCTTATTGGCAAGTCGAACGTATACTACGAGTAATATTGGAAACATTACTACGGTCGGTATTGTTGGCCACTGAAGTAGAAAACCAAACATGATTAGAATAAAAGCTACATATTGGGGATGACGGCAACGTGCATACCAACCTGAGACAGCTAACGTTCCAGTCTTTTGAGCTTGATGAAGTACATTCCATGCAGATGAAAGAATAAAAAATCCAGAAACAATTAGGACATTACTTGCAATATGCAGGGGATCCCAATGTGCATTACCTTCAAATCCAAAAATGGTATGCAATAAATGACCATTATCATGAGCTAAAAAATCTATTCCTGGATAGTTTTCAGTCAACCAGCCTGATAGAAAATATATAGTTAATGGGAATCCATACATTTCTGTAAATAGAGCAACGATGAATGCAGAAAAAGCACCTAAAGTTCGCCAATCAGTTTTTGTTTGTGGCTTTGCAAAACTAAATGCAAAAAAGATAAAAATTGCTGAATTCAAAAGCACTAATGTCCACATGCCATAATCAGATTCACCGTTCATTGTCACTCTCCGTCTTATTGCTTTCTTCTCTACCTGTTTTTAAACCTTCCAAATACCCATCTCTGTAAGCTTCATTTTTATCTGTCAGCTCTTGAAATGTTTCTGGCTCTTTTGGTGCTGAAGCTTCTTCTTCATGACCTTTATGGTCACCATGTCCGTGACTACCATGCATAAATACATGCATTAACGGACACAATAAAAGAATTAAGAATGGTAAATATTCAAAAAAATGTTGCTGATGCTCAACTAATAAGAAATAGCTGGCAGCCCCTATTAAACCAAGTGCTGCCCATCCTGTAGGTGTTGACCAAAAAGATTTTTGTTTATTGCTCATGTTCGTCCTCCAAATATTCCTACTCAACGATCAAAGTGCCGCTATACATCTTCATTGGACAATGAAATGGATACTGACCCGGTGCCATAGAAGGTAATTCAATCGCTTTATTTTCATCAACAGGTAACTCTTCACTGACTTCAAAATCAGGAAAAATGACTGTTGCTGCACAAGGACTCCCGTCTTTTCGAAGAAAATTGAGAGTCGTTTCTTTACCTTTTGCTACTATTATTCTAGAGGGGTCATAAACACCGTTGTTTACGATAACGGTTACACTTTCCATAGTAGAATCAATTGCTTTTGCTGGTTTATATAACCAAAACCACCAGATAATTAACGCTATAAGTACCAACCCAAATAAATTAATGATCATCATGTCATTTCTTCCTTTTCTTTAATGTTCTTGCGGCTTAAACAATCTCAATCGATTTGCATTACTCACAACCGTTAGTGAGGAGAAAGCCATTGCAGCACCTGCAATTACTGGGTTTAATAACAATCCAAAAAATGGATAAAGTAGACCTGCTGCAAATGGAACTCCTGCAACGTTATATATAAATGCACCAAACAGGTTTTGTTTGATATTTCTAAGCGTTGCTTTACTGACAGCTATTGCATCAGCTAAGCCATGAAGTGATCCTCTCATCAAGGTGATGTCAGCACTTTCAATTGCCACATCGGTTCCAGTACCAATGGCGAATCCAACATTGGCCAATGCCAATGCTGGGGCATCATTAATACCATCTCCTGTCATACCAACGATTTCATTTTGGGCTTGTAATTCCGCCACTTTATTTGACTTATCTTCTGGAAGGACCTCAGCAAACACTTCTTTTATACCGACTTTTTTTGCTACTGCATTTGCAGTAGCTCTATTATCGCCAGTAAGCATAACTACTCTGATACCACTGTTTTGTAGCCTTTTGATTGCTTCAATAGAGTCTTCTTTGATTGGATCAGATACAGCTATAATTGCTGCAAGTTTATTATCTATAGCGAGGTACATTGGTGTCTTAGCTTCATCAGCTAATTTTTGTGCTTTTGAGACAAATTCTCCTAAAAACACGCCTTTTTTAAACATCAACTTTTGATTACCGAAGAGTAAATGATGATCTTCAAGTTTTGCCTCTATACCGTGTCCAGCTATAGCTTGAAAATCACTTATATCTTCAGGATCGATCTCTTGTGCTATCGCGGAATCAACAATAGCCTGTGCAAGTGGATGCTCAGATCTGCTTTCAATACTAGAGGCTATCGTTAAGATATATTTTTCTGTATAGGATTTATCAGCAACGAGAATGTCGGTTACCGTAGGAGAACCTTCTGTAATAGTCCCCGTTTTATCGAGAATCATCGCGGTAATTTTTGATGCTGTTTGTAACGCTTCTCCATTTCTAATCAAAACTCCAGCTTCGGCAGCCTTACCTACACCGACCATCACTGACATTGGTGTAGCCAAACCTAAAGCACAAGGGCAGGCAATAATTAGAACCGTGGTTGCAGAGACAACCGCAAAGGCTAACGCGGGATCAGGACCGAAGTTAAGCCATACCAAAGCGCTAATAATAGAGATGATCATAACAACAGGCACGAAATAGGCAGATATAGCATCTGCTAAGCGCCCAATTGGTGGCTTAGAGTTTTGTGCTCTTTTCACCATATTAATAATTTGTGCTAACGCAGTATCTTTACCTACTCTTGTCGCTTTAAAAAGAATTGAACCCGTCTTATTTAGTGTTCCTGCAACGACCTCATCTTCTTCTTCTTTTGCGACAGGCATAGGTTCCCCTGTTAACATGGACTCATCTATCGACGTGTGCCCCTCAATGACTAGGCCATCTACAGGAATTTTTTCTCCTGGGCGTACTCGAACAATGTCATTTAATAAAACTTGCTCAATAGCAATATCAACTTCTTTCTTATCACGAACTACTCGTGCTGTTTTTGCTTGTAACCCAATTAAACGCTTAATTGCTTCGCTTGTTCTTCCTCGCGCTTTTACTTCTAATGCTAACCCTAAATCAATCAATCCGATGATCATTGCAGTAGCTTCAAAATAAACATGCCTTGCCATTTCAGGAACAGCCATGGGAAAGAAAACAACTACCATAGAATAAATCCATGCAGTACCTGTTCCCAGAGCAATTAACGTATCCATATTTGCACTATGATTTACAAAAGATTTCCAAGCACCAACATAAAAATGCTTACCTGCAAAATACATAATGGCTGCACATAAGATCCCTATAAATAACCAAATACCACGTTCCAACGTAGTTTCAACAGTCATTGGGCCACCTGCAATACTATAAATCATTAACGGTACGCCAAGGCCCAAGGCTATCCACATTTGTCTCATTAGACTTGTATAGTATTTTTGGTCTGCAATCTCCTTCTCATCTAATAGTTCATCATCACTTGTATCTTCTGCACTCCTTGCGTTGTAACCTATTGATTCTATGGCTTGCACAAGATCCTCTGAATCAACTTCTCCATCAACAACAACAGTCCTCAATGCAAAGTTCATCTGAGCATTTTCTACGCCAGTAACGTTTTTCAATGCTGTTTCTATTTTTCCTACACAGCTTGCACACCCAGCTCCATCAATAATCAACTCTTGAGCTTTGGTGTCTTTAATACTACTCTCTATGCTATTCATCATTACCTCCTTGAATTAAATGACAGAGCATATCTCCTGTAGGTGATTTATCAGGTTTACTCTTCCAGTCATCAATTGCATTTCTTAAGACATTCCTCAATGCTAATGCATCATTAAATTTTTTCTCTGTTTCAGCCAATCTATGCTCAACGATTTCCCGAACCAAAGGACAAGCTGTCCTGCCATTATCAGCAACTAACAGGATTTCTTTGATCTCTTCAACTGAGAAATCTAATTGTCTGGCACTAAGAATAAATTTCAGTCGCTGTTGAGCTTGTTGGTTGTAACTCTTATAACCATTTTCAGTATTCTTAATAGGCATGATAAGTCCAATCCTACTGTAGTAGCGGACCGTATCAGGCGTGGTATTCAAGACTTTTGCAAGCTGAGATACTTTCATCCCATCATTCCTTATTCAAATATATAAACAGGGTATTTCTAAAACCTATGTTTAGCTTACGACTGTGTCTAAGACACAGGTCAAGTCATAATCTAAAAGGATTAAAAAAAACTGCTAAGCCTAGGATGCAATAGCTAACAATGGGAGAATTAACTACCAAAATTAGACTTAACAGCTTAAAAAGGTTGAATCGATATGCGTATTTAAGACGCACTGATCCTAAGGATTAAATGTGAATAGGTGGTTTGAATAGGTGTAGATATACACCTGAATCAGGATGTTCGTTTTGAGAAAGAAATCTCTTACCATTATCAGCGAAATGCATAAGGCTTTGTTCTATAGGCTGAGTTGAGGTAGATATATTAGAGCTAAAGCATCCCCCGATATTGGGGCAAACGCAGTCACCTGCATTACAAGTATCACACTCTTCATGTGCAGATTGTTTATCTACTGACATGCTATTGTGATCGTGCATAGCCATTTGACTAGCAATGTGAGAGCTATTATCAGAAATCATGGGCTTTTTCATGTTTTCACAATCCATTGGCGCATACGAAGCTAAACTTTGTTGACTAAACAACAAAATTATAACAATCGCTATAACACCTCTAAAATTGAACACTATTTATTTACCATAACTTAAATTTCTCACACCCCTCATACTAGCTTATTTCCCAATAATTGTCATGTTTTAGATCAATTAATTGTATTAGACCTAAGTCTTATTTCATGAGTATAAATGCCTTTGCTTTTTTGCACCTTCATTAAACGGTAAACATATTTAAAAACAATATGTTTACCGCAACTATTCAACAGCTATAGTTAAGTTTTTATTCCTTTAAAAAACCTATAATTGCCTTAATATCTTCTTTATTCATCGGATATTTAGGCATAGCTGAAGCCGCATTGTTAAATTTCGGATCTATTAGTTTTTTCAAGACAAACGATTCTCCTTTACTTGCGACGACTCCATCTAATGCTGGACCCAACTTACCACCTTCTCCCTTAATTTGATGACAACCTTGACACCCAAATTGGGTAACCAGTTCCTCTCCCGATTTTTTGGGAGCATTTGGTTTTGTATACTCTTCAGCATTTCTAACATCCGCTGTCAATGTGCTGGCTAAAAAGGCTTCTACAGCAAGTGCTTCTTTGCCAGTCATATGCGCTTTCGCCCTCATATGAGGAATAACCACTGACCACTCTTTCTTAGAATACTCTTCAGCGGGACGTGCATTGTGACAACGAGCACAATTCTCACTATACACTTTGGCCCCTTTAGCGACTAAAGATGGATCATTGACGTGCTGTGCCTTTATTGAAAAAGCACTCGTAGTTAACACAATAATTGTGAACACAAATTTAATTGATTTCATAATGGTTCTCCTTAAAATCCGAAAGCTAGTTGTAAGAAAATTCGGTCATCAGGTACGGATGTATGACTAGCTTCTTCGTTTTCAATTGAAGTACTTTCCGCACCTAGCTTTAATACTGCACTAGGTTCTAACCAATAATTTACACCGTAGTAAATTCGACTTCCGGTTTTCCCTCCATCTTCTTCAAAATCATGTTCAATACTGCCATCGAAATCAGATTCAATATCAGAGTAACGTACAACAAATTCAACAGGGTTTAACCACGACTTACCTAGTTGTCTAGCCTGCCAGGTTCCTTGAATGTACCATCCACTCTTATCGAAGTCTTTAACCCACTCTTCTCCATGCCCTTCCTCTTCGCCTTCTTCCTCTCCCTCGGTTTCAGCGGTAGAGCCAAAGATTTCTCCTCTTACACTGGAGTAACTTCCAACCCAGTTAAAGTCTATGTTATATGCGCTATAATTTAGATCTCCATCGTCACTATACGCCCCACTATAATAAGACATCCCTATTTCCCATTCAGGTAAAAACGCGTAGGCTATTCTTCCCCCAAATGCCATAGAGTCATTGTTATCACCTTTTTTTGATTCAATTTCGACACCGCCACCATGGTCTCCTTCTTCCTGGCGTGGTCCACTTACTGCGTAGAAATCAGTAAATATTCGTCCTGCATCACCTAAGACCCAGGTATTAGCGACATTAATTCCCGTATCATTCATGATACTAGTCACTCCACCTAAAGACCCGTTGCCTCCATGTCCGCCATAAATTCCCGGATTACTCACAGCTTTATTAATCCAACTAGGATGTAAATTTGCACCAAATTGACCAAAAGGTAGTAAAAACTTACCCGCAGTAATAATGGTATTATCATTAAAGAAATAATGCATATTTGCATATTCAAGTTCTGTTTCAGTTTCCCCTTCAGCATTAGTGCTAAATTCTAACTCTGCTTCGATATGAATCTTTTCAGATAATTGAAACAAGAAAATAGGAACAAACCGTGCAACAACATTATTTTGAATATCATTGCCTTCTTCATCTTTCATATCTGGCTGGTATGCATAAGTTACGTCACCGTAACCAGCCAATGCTAAACGACCAATATCTAAAGCAGAACTTTCTTGTGCGGTAGCAGTTGTCATCAAAGACATTGAAATGGCTGCTGCAACAGCCGATTGGAGAAGTACCTTTTTCATGGTATCACCTTAATATTTTGTTTAGGCGTGAGTTATTTCTCACACTGAGTTAATTTAAAAATAAGAATTAGTTATAGAGCAAAAAGAGCACACTTTGCTTTTAGTCAAAGCCATCTTAGTTTTCATGGTGCTCTAAACTTTTTTGAATTAATGGAAGTCAGTTACCTAAAAATAGGCACACTGATCCCTATTAAGCGAATATTGGAGGGCGATACGGGTTAGATTGAGGTTGCGATATAAAGTTTTGAATTAAGCTTTTATTAGCCTTCGAAATTACAGGTAGAAAACCTGATATATTAATATCTTGAACTAATGAAGAGTTTGCCTGCCCTGTATAATCTGGCATACAATCACAATCTATACAGTGGCAATTATCCATTGTTTTTGAGTCATGATTAGCATGATTACTTTCAGATTTTTCTTGGTGCCCACCATCATGATGATCATGGATATTAACAGTATTGTTTAGAGATGTTAGTGCATTAGAAGTTATGGCCATTTCAGAACACAAATGAATAGCTGTAGCAAATACTTGTCCATTTACAGACAAATATATCAAAATATAAAATAGCCAATTCAAACGTTGCCCCATGGACAGTTTTATCCTCACTAGTATGTTACTTCACTATAAACTTATAGCATATTTATTCTGGTAATATTGATTGAAATCAAGCATTCAAACAATCCCTTAAAATAATTATGGTTACTCTCATTCATCATCCAATTAACCATGTGGTGCAGGTACAGACCAGAGAATTACAAATACGAGAGAAGCAGCTATGAACGCGCTCCCAATGATTTTTAGCCATACTCTCCCTGTTTTATTCTGGTATTTAAGCAATAGCATTATTGTAATTAGCGTCTGGACTAAGTAATAAAGAGCAAATCCTTTAGAAGCGAAGTTAATTATTTCAAAAACATTCGAAGTCCAGACCAAAATAATTGCTAAAATGACCACTAACATGTATCCCATATTAGTTGAAATTTTAGACTTGAGAAGCTCTCTAACTAGACCTCCACCACCGATTGTATCGGCTAGTGCAGCACTTAGTTGGCTTGCTGTTGCAGCAATTAAAAGCAGAATAGGTAAGACCCAAACAGCTTTGCCTAATGTATGGCTAATCGTAGTTTCATTTAATTCAACAATAGGAAATTCTAGAAATATTGGACAGGTTAACCCTATAAAAATGACATACAGTACAATTGCGATCCCTTGTGAATATTTGACTGCCTTTATACGTTGAGTTGCTGAATATTCTGCCCCCATAAAACGAGTTGTTTCGAACCCTTGTGTAACCATCAGCATACCAGCTAGCATGCTAATTATTTCAAATTCACTTAGACTCTGAGTAGCTGAATGTTCAAACCAAGCCTTACCTGTCGATATGTCATAAGTAAACAAAGCAACCAATACACCAACTATAATAGAAAGTTTGATGGTCACAGCATAAAGCTCTATAGCTTCTAAACCTTTCGCACCTCTAATCCAAGCTACAGCCATTATCGAAAGTAATACCGCTGTTGTGGCAACCCTTACAATATACAAATTTTCAATACCAAGGCGGTCAAAAACAAATGCAGAAAACAGACTGATATAAAAAGCGACAGATATTGCATATGCCCCTCCAAGAAACCATTGACCAACCTGTTCTAGCTTTGCAATAGATCCATTAGGGTTTTCAACTAAATATTGCTCAGCATGAAGTATGTTGAAGCGAATAATAGCTCCCAAAGCTAATGAAAACAGTGATAAAACTACAATTCCAGCTAATGCCCACTTTCCCATAGTGGCATGCAGTAGTGGTGCAACAATTAAAAATCCACTGCCAATGATTGAGGCTAAGGGAGTTACGGTCGCCCTCCATTGTTGCGAAAAGCGAAATCGTTTATTAAACAAAACTATAACTACAACTAATGAAAAGAAAATTGCAATACCGTTATGCAACATACTTCATACTCCTAAGATTAATGATGTTTATACCAGCCAGCTTTTTTAATGTCATTCCAAGAGGTATTTTGGTGACAAGCAAAACATTCTTCTACAGGTGCTTTGTGCTCCCCTGCAACCTTTGCAGATATCTTTTTAAAATGTTTCATATAGTGGCTAGGTGGTGCCTCATGGCATTGATTACAGTCGTTTGACTTGTTTGATGGGTGAACAAAGGAAGATAGAGACCACTGTTCAGTGTTATGACATTGAACACAATCATCTGAAAACAACCCAAAATGCCTATCATCGTTAGCATGACAAGTAGCACAATTAAGCAACGCTTCTTTTGTACTAACATGCGAATTAATAAGAAGCGGATCCACTTTTCGATTATCCGTTAACATTTCTTTAAAAAGTTTTTGCACTGCCGTACCTTGATCAAACGGGGTATTATCTTCAGGTAACATACGTAAACCTATATCAGAGAGTGCCTCATGGTCCATTGTAGATATGCGTGCTGCTTTTCCTTGATGTTCCATATGACATGAATTACATTCGGCTATATCGACATGAAACACAGTAGGCTGACGCTGGATTATTTGAGTATCATTGGCATGGCAAACAACGCAATTTTCACGCGTAACCCCCGTTATTGGCGTATGGCAACTTTGACAATCATCTTCTAAAAAGGAATGGGCTTCACTTAAATCTCCAGGGATAACGGTCATTTCCCAATTTACATCGGGTAACTCACTCGAATGGTAATAGTGACTTACCAACGCAGCTATAATCACTGCTATAATTCCACCAAAAATATATTTGATCATAACCACCTCAAGCCAAAATAAATTTCAGCAGTTATATGAAAAATTATGAGCACATATAAGATCATGGAAATAGATATATGAAATTTTAACCACCGTTTGAACCAAAGCTTCGCTGTATCATGAATACGAATGCTATATTCAATATCTGATATTGCATCGACCAATCGCAAAATTCTTCTCTCATTGCTAGTTCGACCTAAGCCAAGACTAGATGAAAAGAGTGATGGAGAGTGTGAGTTTAAATCACTTGGAATAGCGTTAATATGTTTCGAACAAAATCGTTCATGCAGTTCAATTTGTTCATCTTTTAATTCATTTTTTAATTCTTCTTTTAGTTTTTTCTTATCTTTTAATTTTGACGATATTAAGCTAAGTATATATCGTCCAATGAAACCACTAATCGCAACTAGCATCATTAAGAGCACCAATAAAATACCAAGTAAACTATCAAAACGGTGAGCGCTATGTAGTAATCCTATGATTGGTCCTATCACTCCAGCATAGATATGCCAAACCAATAGTGTTGACATAGAAACCTTCTTGGTCACCCAGCTTTTTATTGATTTATTTCTCTTGATCACTAGGTAAATCAAAGGAAAAAACAACAAAAAGGCGGCTATTATTCCGAGCATGCTCCCACTAAAACTGCCAGGAAAACTTGGTGAACTGTGCCAAACAAATCCACCCCATAGCACGATCATCAGCAACACTAAACTGGCAACAATTGTCCGTTCTTGATTTGCCATCACTTTATACCTCTACCTTTACAGGGGTTTTGGGTATTGATTGACAAGCTAATACATAACCATTTTCTTTATCATCTTCCTCTAGGCCATCATCCACATCCATTTCTACTTGCCCTTCGAGCAACTTGACTTTACATGAGCCACAGCTTCCTGCTCTACAAGAGCTATCAATATCAACATCTAAATTTTCCGCTACATCAAGAATGCTTTCTCCTTCTGCTGCTTTTGCATGTTTATTTGACTGAGTAAAGGACACTTCAAAACCATTATTAATAGCTTCAGCTTTGATACTGGTATTTTTATCTATATTCCCCATGATAGGACTTTGTGGTTTATTTTCTTTCTTCACAGGGCTACTACCACCAAAAGCTTCAATTTTCACTCTTTCAGGCATCATACCTAACTCAATAAGCATATTTTTCATAGCATCCATCATCGGTGGAGGCCCACAGATGTGAGCAGTTTTTTCCGATAGCTCTGGAACAAAGTCGTTTACCAATTGAGAAGTAAATCTACCTTGAGGTCCCATCCAAGCAGTTCCTTCAACTCGTGTCATGCTCACTAAGACATGTAAGTTTTTATGACGAGATTGTAAATACCTTAATTCTCGTTCGAAAATAAAGTCATTTGATGTTCTCGCACAAAAAAGAAAATAGATATTTCCTTTCCAACATGTAGAGGTTAAGTATCTGACAGCACTCATCATGGGGGTAATCCCAACGCCACCAGATACTAAGACAATGTTCTCTTCATTATTTCCGTTGAAGTAGAACTTACCATTAGGTGCTTTTATTTCAAGCGCATCTCCTATGTAAACGTTATCGTGCATGAAGCGAGAGACTAAGCCTTGCTCCTCTCTCTTTATTGTTACTTCAAAATAATCTCTCTGAGTGGGTGACGAGGCAATGGTATAAGAGCGTTTTATTACTTTAGGCTGATTAGGGATATTGAGAGAAAAAGTAACAAACTGACCTGGCTCATAATTGAATGGCAGAGGTTCCCCAGCTAAAGATGCCAATCTAATTGTTTTTACATCATGTGTTTCATTAAATATTCCGATGACATATACAGTACCTTTGAAAACGCCCTTTTTCTTTGAAGCGAAATTTGTAGATTCATTACTAGTAACCAATGCTCCATTCAACTCACTAGAATTATCAAACGTGGGGCTATTGTTTATATTTTCAGAAACTTCTTTCTTATTTTCATTGTCTATCACTTGCGTCTCCTTGACTGGAGCTACCTTTAATTCTTCTAACAGCGCAGATGCTCTTTTCATTTTAAAGGCGTATACCCAAATAAAAACAAACGCAAATAAAAACAAAATGGTCATAACACCAAAGTGAAGTATGCTTATTCCGAATATATTTGATTGCTCGCTTTTAGGCACTGTTGGTAATAGGTTCATTTGACTTTTAAACCATTGAAGAGCCACTCGTCTTGGTTCCTGCCCTTCTGCTATCGCCCTTTTGGTAGCTAAACCACTATTGTATTGACTTAAACCTTGCTCTATTTTTTCTATAGAAGATTGCATTTCAGAATAGTTTTGCTGACCATCGGCATTAGCTAACGACATAAAGCCGTCTACCATTATTTGATTACCTTTTTGCATTCTATTTATGGCTTTTTGAAGTACTTCATCGGCCAAGTGAGGAGGAAGTTTCGATAGACGCATTAATGTAGGGTAGAGATCTTTAGGCTTAGGTGCTCCCATTTGCTCCATCATTCCGTTCATCTTTTTACCCATTCCTGGGCCTTTAGACATAACAGAGGTTTGTGTTTGGCCAACACTATCAACAGATAAGTTACTCACACCGTCATTATTAGCTACGACAATATTTTTTTGAGTTGGTGAAACCGATGCAATTTGTGAATTCTTTGAGTGGTGACTCGCATGTTCATCTTTCCCTTGCTGGGCAAATGATACTAAGCAATAGAAATATAAAGTAACCCAAAGTGATAAAGTAATAACTGTTTTATTAAAAAAGAAATTCATTATAGACCTATCCCTTACTATCAAATTCTTTTGATATATTTATTTTTTTAATAAGTTCCACTTGTTGCGGCAATAAAACGTCTACAGATTGACCTACCATCTCGATAAATGATAATCGTAGTGCTGAATTGACAGATTCTATTTCTGAAAGAGTATCTCTAACCTCATTTAAATTAGGCATTCCTGAAGCGGTCTCTTTCCACAAACGCTTTTCGAGTTGTTCACGCAGAGTAACTTTTTCTCGTTGGGTAATTCCCCATTGCTGCTTTATGTTAAACAAGTGTTCAACCTGCCCTGAAGTCAGTTCAAGTTCAGATACATAATCTAAAAAAAAGTCGGTTTCACCAAGGTGATATAGGTGTGGTGCATCTTGATAGCCAGGTAAAACATCAGTCTTGGTAGATAACGAGCCTTGTTTTTCTGGTAAAGGTTTGGTCCCCATCATTGATTTGTTTTTCATCATCATTTTACACATTCTGCCCATACAGTTTTTTTTCTTGGTCATCATACCCATTTTATTTCGCCCCATTTTTTGGTTAAGGCTACTAGAGGTATCACCCTGATTATCTCCGGTTGTTTCAAGATCATTTGAAGTACTTAATTTGACGGTTTCTCTGCTAGGCAAAGTTTGTAAATTTTTATCCATTTGCTGTAGTGACTTTTGAATGCTGGTAAAGTTTTTATCTTGATAACTCTTTGATTGATTTTCTACCGTTGGCTCTGCTGCACTTATGCATGAAGGCAACAAGGGAATGAATACAATTCCAATGTAGTTATATATTTTATATTTAGTAAATTTCATTTGTTGTACTCCATTAGCGCTAGATTCATAACTGTTTTATTAGCTAAAGTCACGAGATGAACTAAATCAATCAGATTGGGAGTAGTTGCTTTATTATGATTAATTTGATCTCGCTAGCTAACATTTCCCATTTCTAACGAGATCTCTAGTTAAATAATATCTTAAACTTTAAGATTAAAACCAAATACGGATACCTAGTACTAGCTCGGTGAATTCAGCGGAGCCACCTTCATTAAGAGTGTATGCCTCTGTGTCGCCATATTTTTTCTGCCATGTAATTCCCAAGTAAGGTGCGATTTCTCTTTTGAACTCATATCGAAGTCTTAAGTCGAATTGCACCTCATTGATCCCCTTACCAATGTTGAATTGCGGTAAGTCGTTAGCAGACACGTTTAATTCAAACCGAGGCTGAAGAATTAAACGTTGATTAAGCAGTAGATCATAAGAGGCAATTAATCGACCTGATAAATTTGCATCTTGATCAATGTAAAGTGAAGACTCAATCTCAAACCAATAAGGGGCCAGTCCTTGCAATCCTAATACGCCAAAATATCGTTCGTTACTTGCATCACTACCGTAGGCTCGGTCATAACGAGCACCATATTGTAAATCCCAATATGATGCAGTAGCTTTACTGTAGAGCGTTTCGAGCGAAAACTCACCACTACTTCTAGAACTCTCATCTTCACCTTCAAATTTGATCCATAATTTCTTATAGTCCGTACCGTACCAACCTTGCATATCCCATCGACTTAATGATGCATCATTGTTGTCTCGGTATTCGAGCTGATCAAATATGATTTTACTGACAGCGATTTCATCGGTTTCTTCCCAGCCATCAATGCCTCTATATTCATAACCACCGGAGTTAGCAAAAGGATCTCGTGCGCCTTTTACGATTTCTTTTTCATCCATTCCCATCAACATTTTACTATTTACTTTTTCACCTTCTCCATGAAGTTGTTCTTCCGTTTTCATTTGAAGCTCAGCGACTTTTTTTTGTGAGTGAACATTTTCACGGCTCTCTTCAGCTAAAAGCGATTGAACGAAAAAAACGCCCAGTATTACAATTGTTGGTTTAATTATTTTCATGCGACTACTACCTCTCTGAACATACCTGCGGCCATGTGGTAAAGTAAGTGGCAATGGAAAGCCCATCTACCAGGGGCATCTACTGTCACTAGAAAGCTCACACGCTGAGCTGGCTGTACTGTAATGGTATGTTTTCTAACTTGGAATTTTCCATCTGGTGATTCTAGATCAGACCACATACCATGCAAATGCATAGGGTGAAGCATGTTACTATCATTATGTAAAATAATTCGTATCCGTTCACCTAGTGGAAAGTGTATTGGTTTGGCTTCGTTTAATTTAAGGCCATCTATCGACCAAATAAAGCGTTCCATATTGCCAGTAAGGTGCATTTCAATTTCTCTCGTTGGTATGCGAGTATCTTCTGGTATTGTTAAACTTTTTAAGTCAGCATAGGTTAACGCTCGTCTTCCGGTATCTCTTAAACCTGGCCCAGGGTCATCAATGTTAGTCCTAGGCATATCAACCCGCATATCAACTCCTGCACCGTACTCTGTTGAGGCGTGATTGACTTTTTGAGTGGCTCTGAGTAACGAATTCCCACCCATTGCGTGGGTAGATGGCATGTTAGACATGCTCTTCATTTCATCCATCCCACCTCTTTTCCCCATATCACCCATCATATCTACCATTGACAAAAGTACTGGTTTATCCATTTTTGGATCTTTTGCGCGTAATTTGTTGCTGGAAGATAGAGTTCCACTGACGTATCCAGAACGATCAAGTGACTGAGCGAAAACAGAGTAAGGTTGATTATCTGGAATTTCCAAAATAACATCGTATGTTTCACCAGGGCCAATTCTTAACTCATCAACTAAAATAGGGTGTACTCCTTGGCCGTCTGTTGAAGTTACTTTTAATTTAAGTCCAGGGATCCTAATATCAAAGAACGTTGCGGTAGAAGCGCCAATAAACCTTAAGCGAACCTTCTCTCCTTTTTTTACCATACCATGCCAATTATTAGCAGGTGAATTTCCATTCATCAAATAAGTGTAAGTGGACGCTGTAATATCACTAAAATCTGTAGGACTCATTCTAGCTTCGTTCCATGGTTGCCGCTTTTTAAACGCTTCACCTAAGCCTGCTTTAGCTATATCATCAAAAAAATCAACGGCTGTTTGTTGTTGGTAATTGTAATACCCCCCCATTTTTTTTAGGTTGAGATAGACATCAACTGGGTTTTCATCTGTCCAATCGCTTAGGATGATTGGATAGTCACGATCAACAACTTCTTCCTCCTGCACATTCTCAGGCTCAATTATTAGTGCTCCATATACACCTGTTTGTTCAGCTAAAGTGTGGGCATGATACCAATAGGTGCCATTTTGTTTAGCTGTAAATTTGTACTCAAAAGATTCGCCCGGTTCAATACCAGAGAAACTAATACCTGGTACACCATCCATTTCTGCATCTAATATAATTCCATGCCAATGGATAGTCGTCATTTCATGTAAATAGTTAGTGACGCGGATAGTGATTTCATCTCCTTCTTTTATTCGCAGCACAGGCCCTGGAAGCAAACCATTCACCAAAGTTGCCGTAGCCTTACTTCCCGTTATATTCACTTCCTTTTCTCCAATGTCGAGATTGAAGTGTTTGCCTGTTAATTGTTCATTAGACGGATTAGCCCAAGTTAAGGTACTAACTATTCCTGTTGAGGCCAATACTGATAAAGCGGCCGTACCTTTCACAAATCGTCTTCGTGATTTATCTCGTAATTTTTCTGTCATAATAATGACTCCTATGTGTATCAGTTTTAAAATTATTTTTCTAGCCTAGGGATAAATGTCTTTCGCGGTTAAAAGTAATGTCCCAATTAATTGTTGTAAGAGGCAAAAGCGTTTTATCTGCTGTGACCATTATGTAGTTGAGCTACTGGAAGTAAATATAGCTTCAACATAAAGGTTCTGTCTAATACAAACACTGAACAAACTGCAACAATAACAATATCGAAAGCTCAACAACTCTAAAGACTATGTATGGCTATTTCCAGCTCTTCCATATCGATCAATTTATTTTCTGGTAAATCTATATAACGTGTTGAATAATATAAGCATGTTCCATTTACTTCTTTCCTCAATAATTCTTCCCTTTCAGATGAGTCAATTTTCCTTTTGAGCAACAGAATAAAGTCATCTCCAAATAGCCTAAATACAAGATGGTTCTCTTCAAATTTTTGAAGAGAATTTACAATTTCTATAAGCTTCTCATCACCCTTATTCCAGCTATGTTCTGAGTTATATTTCGAAAAATTATGCACTCTAATTAGCAAAACATGCCGATATTTTTTTAATTCTTGTTTTTGTTTTGACAATAAAAGTTCTAAGTACCTTTGATTGTATGCATGTGTCACATTATCTTTATAGAAATATGAGAAACGTTCATGCTGTAAATCCGACTCTGGTAGCTGAGAAATCTTGCGATCGGTATCAACTTTAGATAAGACATTAATCGCAGACTGCACAATTACAGGGTTAAATTGCTGCCCACTTAATTTAGAAATTTCTTGAATTGCTTCTTGTACAGATTTTCTACCTTTATAAATTCTATCTGTGGTCATGGCATCAAAGCCATCGGCAACCGTAAGAATTTGAGATAAGAAGGGAATCTCGCCTCCTTTTAAACCTTGGGGATAGCCAGAGCCATCATAATATTCATGATGATGTCGAACTATTTCTGCTAAATCTTTATAGATAGATACTTTAGAGAGAATTTCATAACTGGTTGTTACATGGTTTTTAATAATTTTATATTCTAAATCACTCAACTTCCCCGGCTTTAATAAAATAGAGTCTGGCGTAGATATTTTACCTATGTCATGTAGCATCGATGCTCTGTAAAGTAGCTCTTTTTTAATACTCGAAACATTTAGCTCTTCAGCAAGTAACATCGCATATTTTGCAACTCTTCGGGTGTGACCAGCGGTATAGCTATCTCGTTTCTCTATTATATCGACTAAATTAAAAACACTTTCTTCATAACTTCTTAGTTTTTTACTTACTGCACTACTGGTTTTTTTATAGCCGTAAATGATTGCAGCTATACCTAATACCCAAATTATTCCTATGTTTCGAATCATAGTCCATGCGTGTAAATACGCTTCTGAAAGATATTGATTCATATTCACCGAAACAAAAACACCTCCAAAGTAACCACCCTTTTTCTCAAGTCCTACTAGACTGCAAATTTGACAGTCTTGATCTACAGCTCTTGGCTCTACAGCTCTTAAAAATGAGCTTTGACCTTTCTCATCAATAAAATAAGTTGTCTCGTTTCTATCGATTAAGACACCGAGTAGTTTTTTTTGCCATTCATCTAAAAAAGTATTTTGGTTACTAACATTTGAATTTTCTTGTACAAAGACTAGAGAAACTTTTGGTTTCTCTATACCAAGTTCAATAGATACGACGCCACTATTAGATTCAAGTCCTTTTAAATCAAATTGTCTTGATAAGCTCATATCGTTAATTTGGTAGTCACTTATTAATAGTTTTATCGTCGCATCAATGTGTTCAATTGCAGAAAAAGCATCATCTTTAGCATTTTTAACCGCACTTTTTTTTGATGATATGATTAAGTTTACAGTTAGCGTTGTAACAATAATTGTCCAGATCACCACAACGGTAAGTGCAACTTTCTTTAACGGTTTCATTTTAATAATCATGCTGCATCATCCAGTTCCAATAGCATCATGCAACCAAAGATAATGAATATTTGTGGACGCAAACAATTCCGTCATATGAACTAACAACTAGTAAAAATTCATCTTCATATATAACCTCTCCTGCTTCATAAAGATGAACGCACTCCACGGCTTCTATATGTTTGGCATTCCAAAAGAGGTTATTTAATTTAAGAATTAAACCCAAAAAACCAAAACTGCGAAGCTTGCTGTTAATGTCTAATGTTGGTTGCTTCCAATCTAGTATCCGCTCTCCTATATCTATTCGTGGAAAATATGAATAATCAGTTTGAGGCTTAGCATTTTTATAATGACATTCGACATCCGAAAGAAAGGTCTTTATCAAATTGACAGCTTCAATATGCATTTTGACCATTACAGTTGTGATGGATTCATTTGTTTGAATGGGGACATCAGACTGAAGAATCACGTCTCCACCATCTACCACATTCGTTAACTTATGAATTGATACACCTGAATGTTCTGGATACTTTAATAAGTACGGTAATGGAGTTGGCCCCCTGCCTTTTGGCAACCTTGATGGGTGTATGTTAATCGCATACTTAACACCTGTTTCAGGTAATATATGCAGATACTCAGCTACTATGAACATTTCTACACCCATAGAAATCAAATGTTCAAGCTCTTCACTCATAGGCTTATTTTTGAATAAGGGAATTTGATGTGTTTCGCACAATTTTGATATAGCCGAAGACGTAAAATCGGGCGAGTTAATGTAAACTCTTTCAATTTCAAAGCCGTCCTTAATTAAATATTTTAAGCACGAAGAAAACATATTATTGCCAAAGTAAACTATTCTCATAATCCGAACCTCAACTCAAAAAAAACGGTGTGATAATTATCAATAGGACCTAAAGTGACGTTAAACTCGTAAAAACCTGAGTACTTTTTCTTCTCTATTTTTTTCACTTAAAAGTCCTATTCCATTCATTTGAAGGCTTAAACAAACCAGTCATCATGCCCTGTAGTTTTAAACAATTATCACTTATTATCTCTACTAGACGAGTGGGTATGCACAACCTTCCAGTTACCATTTATTTTGCGAAATAAGAATGTTTGAAATCCTTTTTTGTCGAATGTTTTGCCACTTTTATTCACTTTGCCCTTTATACGTGTGTCAGCAATTGCCCACGCAAAAGATTTATCATCGCCCTCAAAGTGAACTTCTATTTCACTAAAACTCAATTTTAAGTATTCCAAAGCATCCTTTTCAGGCTCTACGTGATGCTCTACTAGCGAATCTAACCCTGCATTTTGTCCTCCTCCTTCGATATAACGTGCCCCCTCAAAATCTAAAAAGTTACGTCGAAACGGCAATCCATCACCATTTTCCCAGCCATACTTGATGCTTTTAATCACATCAACAATCGCCTTTTTGTCTTTATTACTATGATCTCTATCATCATGAGCCACAGCCGATATACTGATGATAAGTGCAATAAAAGTTGCAATAAATTTTCTCATTTTTAACCTCTGAATTATTATGTTTAAATTAATGGGACCAATGGATATGAGCTATTTTCCATTTCCCATCTTTTTTCAAAAGCACCATACTTTCCATGCCTTCACTGTTCACTTCTTTTCCTTTAAACTCTCCAGTCAACTTTGTTCTAGACATAGAAAAAGCTGTCTGTCCTACCTCTCTTACTTCATGTTCAAGTATTTCTACTTCAAGTTGAGCCAAATATTTCATGTCAGCCAGCATGTGGTGGTTTGCATAATCATCGGCTGAGCGTTCAACTCTACCTCCTTCATAAATGATGACATTATCAGCTAAAAATCCGCGTGCTTTACTCTTATCGTTGGCCTGTATAGCTTGATGAAATTGCATAACAACCTTACCTGCACTACTAGTTAGCACAGGCAATTCATCACGTTTATTCGCACTATTTCCTTCGCTTGTATGAGCGGTTACAACATTACTCATGGTTAAGAACATTAACGAAGCTGTGGTTAGCATTATCGAATTTTTTTTCATTTTGTTTCTGTCTTTCCTCATTAGTCTATGGCTGTTAGTACTTGATATTGCTCAGGCGTTAAAGTCGGTAACCGCTTAATAAAAGCAACCATGGCCCATATTCTTTCATCACTGTGAGTTTTACCCCAAGCTGGCATCCCTGAAGCTTTTATGCCGTGTTTAATCACCCAAAAATTCTGCCTTGCAAGCTCTTCATCAGTACCGTGTTGATGAGTTTCATGCGAAATACTTAAATTAGGTGGTTGAGGATACAGCCCAATGCTCATATCACTTTCTTCTAATCCAGGTTTTAGATGACAGCTTGAGCACATATATTCATAATCTGCTCCTCCCATTAACAACAACTCAGGACTTTCCAAATCAGGTACTTTGATATGTTGAGCCGATTTCTTTATGGATGCCTCCCTAGTTTCTTCAAGAAGCCAATAAACAATATCACTGTGAGGTTCATCTGCGGCTACATTCACTACCCCTGAATACATGACAGTGGCTGCACTAGCTCCTCCCAATAGCAATAATATCAATAGAATTTTAAGAGCTTTCATAACAATTCCTTACTTTAAAAGTCACTTAATACGAGCTTCAATTAAGTGACTTTTAATATTTAATTAATGGTTCTGGTGATCATCACTATTAGCTTTTTTATTTTCCTTTTTTTCCATTTTACTGTGATCCATTCCTTTCATTTTACTGTGATCCATTTCTTTCATTTTGCTGTGATCCATTTTCTCCATTGAAGATTTTGATTGCTTCATACACTTTTTCATCATTGCAACTGCAACAGGGTCTTTCATATCCATCTTGCTATGATCCATTTTGCTACAATCAGCTTTTTCTGCTTTTTTTGCATGCATTTTCGGATCATGAGCGGATGCATTCATTGATAAAGTAATTGCTGGTACTAATATCAAAGCGATTTTGCCTACAGTTTTAATAAAGTTAGTTTTCATGGTTTTCTCCTACGTTAGTGATTAAGGTTAATTTATATAAATTCATCGAATGCAATATTAGTTGCATCAACATTCTTAGTTTTCAAAAGATTTATCGTTGCCGACATCATATTCGGTGGGCCGCATAGATAAAATTCAACACCATCAATTTGACAAATTTTGTTAATATTTGATGTGAGTAAATCTTGAACATACCCCTTTGCTCCTGACCAGTTCTTATGCGGCCTAGACAAAACAGGGTAGTAATAAAAGTTTGGATATTTTCTAGAAAGCCTGTAAAGCTCATCTTTATATAACAAGTCTTCCTCAGTTCTAGCACCATAGAAAAAATATATACCTCTAGTTTCCTTTCTTTCTTTTTGGTAGAAGCACAATTGCTCTTCAATCAATGATTTCAATGGTGCCATTCCAGAGCCTGCTCCGATAAGCATCATTGTTTTATTACTTGAAGGTTTAGCGTGAAAATCTTCAAATGGACCAGCCGCTTCTATTGTTTGCCCTAGCCCCAAATTGCATATGTAGCTAGAACCTACACCGGGATATATACTTTTATTTGGAGCATTTTGAATTTTGACGGTAAACTTTAACTCGTTAGTACCAGCTTCAATCTGCCCATCACCATTAGCTAGAGAATAGCTTCGACTACAAGCTTGATGCTCATACTCAAAATACTCAATATCACGCCAATGGTATTTGAAAGCGTCAGGAAGACGCGCTGGTATAGATATTCCTTTAGCTGGTGGTATATAGAAACGAAGATGAGCACCTGCTTTGAATTTTAATTTCTCACCACCAAGCACTTTAAAACGCAACTCTTTTATATAGGGACTAATAAACTCACTATGCGTTAATTCAAGAAGGTATTTTTTGGCTTTAGTAACGTCAATTAATGTTAGCCTCTTTGTTTCTGTTGCATCATGTTGACAAGCCAATCTGTAACCTTGTTGCAATTGTTCCTTTGTTAAAAGTACATGCTCTGCTGAAGTGACTTTAACACTGCTATCAAGACGTACTTTACATTGGCCACAAGTCCCGCCACCGCCACAGGTTGATGACAAAGCAATATCATGATCAATTAAACCGTCAAGTAAGCTGGTATTAGTAGCTAAATCGAATTCCCCAATAGGCTCCAGATCTTTATCAAATAGCGCCAAAGTTCGACTTTTGTTGCCAAAGCGAACTTTGTATTGACCATTAAAGAGCAGCTCAATAGTCCAAATAAAGCCAGTTAAGGAAAAGAAAAGCGTGAAAAGAGAAAATAAAATGATTTGAACATTATTGAAGCTTCCTTCAGTGCCATAATCCATAAAGTGAAGCATAAAGAAAATATCAACAAACCGTTTATCATCATTACTGTGTTTAATTATTCGACCAGAACCAGCATCAATATAAACGCTAGTTTGAATATAATCAGCATAGTTAACTTGCCACACTTCATTTTGCTCACGAGGTATATCTTCATATGGAGGTGATAATTTAACTGCATTTTTAATCACACCTTTACCATTGTAGGAAGACTGAGCCAGTTTTCTAACCATAGTTTCATCAATAACGACTGGCTCAGCGGTGTACGCATCAACCAAAGAGTAGTCATTGTCAAAATGGCTATATAAACCTTTATTATGAGTTAACAAATAGTAAGGGTGCTCTAATAGTGATATTTGTTTTAACGATACGACTTGTTTTGATTGAGATAAGACAAGCTGTGGTTCAACTAACCTATTAATATCAACTTGGGCAACAACGGGAGTTTGTTTATATTGATTTCCTGAAGCCTTTTGATGATCCATCAAATTAAAATATAAGCCTGTTCCTAACCATACTAGTAGTTGTAGGCCAACCAACAAGGATAGCCACTTATGTAACTTTTTAAGGAATAACATTATCTAGCTACTCCCATACTTTTATCTAATGTATTTTTTGCTCTGTTTTTGAAAATAACAAAGTAACTCAATACACCACCAGTAATTGCCGCAAAAATAGAAAAAAGTGTGAACCAAAAAAGTAGTTTATTACTTGGATCTTCTTCTTCGTAATCCATGACATGCAAACTAAACATCAAATCAAAGATTCGCCAAAATTCATGTCGCTTACTGACAAGCTTTCCTGTTTGAGCTGAAACATATATCGACGGACTGCCAAAATCATCAAAGTTAACCCGCCAAGCAGGTAATGCTCGACGGCTTAATTCAAACGGTGGATTTTCTGTAATCAATTCAGACTCAAGGACCGCACCATCACCACTGTAATAGTGTTTTGCAGCGCTAATAGCTACGACTTTGTTTAAGGGAGAAATCTTCTCCCCATTACTAGCATTTACAACATATTTTTCGTCATGCTCTGTAAAACGATAAACGGCTTGGTCTATAAAAACTTCTACGGCAATGTTTTTTGCGTCAGGATATTGCTTAGCTAATGCAGATAATGGGTAAGTAATTTCATCCACATTAACTTTAGCTTGGTGATTAACCACCAAACTATCACCATGAATATAGTCAATATCAAAAATAACCATATAGGCACCTGATATCGACCAAATCAAAAACTGCAAGCCTAAAAACAACATCAACCACCGATGAAGTTTCCGGCTAACCTTCAACGTTTTCATGCTCTATGCCTTGCTCGAAACATTTTTAATCGATGACGAACGCCACAAATAAAATAATGCAGGTAGAACAAGTAAAGTTAAAATCACCGCACTTAGCATTCCACCAACCATAGGTGCTGCAATACGACTCATCACTTCAGAACCAGTACCTGTGCCATATAATATTGGCAATAAGCCAACGATTATAGCTGCTGCGGTCATCATGACAGGACGTACACGTAAGCCTGCACCATGTAACACCGCTTGAAGCACATCAGCCTTCGTTGTTGAAATATCCTTTGACTGATGATCATTAATCATTTCGTGATAAGCCTGATTCAAATAAACCAACATAATCACACCTATCTCAACAGCAACCCCCGCTAGCGCGATAAAACCAACACCTACAGCGACAGAGAAGTTGTAGCCTTGGATATACATCAACCAAATACTACCCACCATAGCCAAAGGTAGAGTTCCCATGATCATTGCCACTTCAATAACATTTCTGAAGTTCAGATAAAGTAGAATAATAATAATGAACAAGGTTAACGGCACTACATAAGTCAATTTAGCTTTGGCACGTTGCATATACTCATATTGACCAGCCCACGCAATTGAGTAGCCAGCAGGAAGTTTTAGCTTATCTTCAACAACCTTTTGTGCATCAACAACGTAACTACCAACATCCACACCTTCAATGTCTACAAATGCCCAACCATTTAATCTTGCATTTTCTGACTTTATTCCCGGAGGGCCGTCTTCAACGAGCACATTCGCAACATCGCCTAATGAGATCCTTTGCCCATTTGGTGTCACTATTGGTAGCAAAGATAATGTTTCAGGCGAATCACGATAGTCTTGTGGGTAACGTAAACTCACTGGATAGCGCTCTAAGCCTTCAACAGTTTTGGTGACATTCATACCACCAATGGCCGTAGCAACAACCTGCTGAATTTCGCTAATATTTAAACCATAACGGGCTGCTTTAGCGCGTTGTATATCAACTTTAACGTAACGCCCACCAGCTACACGCTCTGAATATACTGATGCTGTTCCAGGTACATCTTTCAAAATAACTTCTAATTGTTTACCGATGTCCTGAATTACCGATAAGTCAGGTCCTGCGACTTTAATACCAACAGGTGTCTTAATACCCGTAGCTAACATATCAATACGTGTTTTTATTGGCATCACCCACGCATTAGTTACCCCAGGGAGCTTAACTAAACCATCTAGCTCTTTTTTCAAACTCTCAGTAGTAACACCTTCTCGCCACTCTGAACGAGGCTTTAATTGAATAAAAGTTTCAATCATTGTTAAAGGCGCTGGATCAGTAGCAGTTTCCGCTCTACCTACTTTACCAAACACAGTTTTAACTTCTGGAACTGTTTTAATCAGCTTATCCGTTTGTTGTAACAGTTGACGTGCTTGCCCTATCGAAATACCAGGATAAGTTGTAGGCATATACATTAAGTCACCTTCATCAAGTGGAGGGATAAATTCACTACCAATCTTGTCAAGTGGATATATACCAATAGCAAGAACTGCCAATGCTGCTACTAAAGTTGTCTTTGGAAAACGTAATACCGTTTTTAGAGCAGGCATATAGATAAAGGTTAAAAAGCGATTCACCGGGTTTTTATGCTCAGGTAAAACCTTACCCCTTATAAAATACCCCATCAGTACAGGGACTAATGTAATCGCTAATGCCGCTGATGCTGCCATTGCATACGTTTTAGTAAAGGCAAGTGGAGCAAACATTCGCCCTTCTTGAGCTTCCAAGGTAAAAACAGGAACAAAACTCACCGTAATAATTAACAAGCTAAAGAATAGAGCAGGACCAACTTCACTGGCCGACTCCACTACTATTTTCCAGCGGTTTTCATTAGTTAACGGTGTTTTTTCCATGTGCTTGTGCATATTTTCTATCATTACAATAGCACCGTCGATCATGGCACCAATCGCAATTGCAATCCCTCCTAGCGACATAATATTCGCATTAAGACCTTGCATATGCATAACGATAAATGCCGTCAATATCCCTACAGGTAAACTCACAATGGCGACTAGTGACGAGCGGACATGAAATAAGAAAATGATACAAACTAGCGCCACAACGCCAAATTCTTCTAATAGCTTATAAGCTAAGTTATCAACAGCCCTTTCAATTAATGCAGAGCGATCATAAACAGGAACAATTTCAACCCCTTCAGGTAAACCTTTCTTCAGTTGCTCTAGCTTTTCTTTAACACCATTAATGACTTGCTGAGCATTTTCTCCAAAGCGCATAACAACGATACCACCAACAGTTTCTCCTTCACCGTTAAGCTCAGCGATACCTCGACGCATTTGTGGGCCAGTCCCAATATCTGCAACATCTTTTAGTAATAGAGGTGTGCCATTTTCATTTACTCCTAAAGGTATATTCTCTAAATCTTCAACACTTTTGAGATAACCAGTTGCTCTAACCATGTACTCGGCTTCTGCCATTTCAACAACAGATGCCCCGATCTCTTGGTTACCTTGCTTAATAGCCATTTGAATATGTGAAAGAGGGATCCCAAATGCTCTTAATTTTTCAGGATTAATTCTTACTTGGTATTGCTTAACCATACCGCCAAGTGCAGTAACTTCTGATACGCCAGGGACAGTTTGCAATTCATATTTTAAAAACCAATCTTGTAAACTGCGCAATTGACTTAAGTCTTGTTGACCCGTTTTATCAACTAAGGCGTATAAATATACCCAACCTACGCCTGTAGCATCAGGTCCTAATTGCGGTCGTGCATTGCTGGGTAAGCTAGGGGCTACTTGACTTAAATATTCAAGTACTCGCGAACGCGCCCAATACAAATCTGTATCTTCATCAAAGATGACATACACGTAAGAGTCACCAAAAAAAGAATAACCTCGAACAGTCACTGCGCCAGGAACTGACAGCATGGCAGTAGTCATCGGATAGGTAACCTGGTCTTCAACAACTTGTGGGGCTTGACCAGGGTAACTTGTTTTAATAATTACTTGCACATCAGATAAATCAGGCAGTGCATCAATAGGCGTTTTATTAACAGAATATAAACCAATGCCTACGAGTAAAAAGGTAGCGAGTAATACAAAAAATCGATTACCAACGGACCAACGTATTATAGAAGCAATCATAATAATCTAACTCCTATATTAGTGGTTTGAATGATCAACAACAGGTGCTTCTAATCTAGAAGTTTCACCCTGTTCATCACCTTGCCCTAGTGGGGCAATTTCAAAAATTACAAAATGTTCACCACGCACTTCAAAAGTAAACTTAACTTCCATCCCCTCAGAAAGTCCTTCAAGGCTAACATTGTGCCCTGTAATGAAATCTAAAGTAGCCGCAGGTCGTCCCCATTTTTCAATAGCAGTTCGACTAATGTTCACCATTCCATGATCGATCATTAACGAGTTAATTGTTCCAGTAACTGTCGCTGACGAGTCATCTGCCACTTCTTCAGTTACTTGGCTTGTATCACTTTCACTCATGTCGTCAGGAACATGGATGTTGCTAATTTTATAATCACCATTATCTTCTTTTGTCACTTCAACATGTAAACTCATCCCTTCACTAAGTAATGAGAAATCGACACTGTCCGATGCGATGAAATCCATCGTCATTTCTGGCCATTCCCATTCAGGTATCGCCTCATGAGCTAAAGTTAACATTTTATGATCTGCCATCATGCTCTCGATACTAGCTTGAACCCAAACAGAAGAAGGCATTGAAGCATCCGCTTCATCAACATCGCTATTCATTCGCTTGAAGTCTGAAGACTTACTCGATTCTGAATCTAATAAGAACTGTGCAGAACTAACAACTTTTTCCCCATCACGCACCCCTTCAAGTATCTCAACACTTTCGCTATCGTATCGACCTACAGATACTGCAACCGATTTAAAACTCCCCTCACCTAAGGCGAGAACAACTCTATCTTGGTTTCCTGTTCTAATAAGTGCTTCTTTAGGGATTAATAAAGCTTGTTCGTCACCTGTTGTGTGAATCGCAATTTGAGCAAACATATTTGGTTTGAATTCGCCTTCTTCATTTTTAAAACGAAGACGTACTTTCACAGTACGAGTTTTTGCATCTAGTGTTGGGTAAATATAATCAACTTTTCCTTGCCATGTTTTTCCTGGTAAGTAATCAAGAGTCATGGTTACTGGGGTGCCTGTTTTGACTTGACCCGCTTGGCGTTCAAAGACTTCAGCTTCAACCCACACTTCCGATAAATCACCAATTGACATTAAAGTAGAGCCAGGCTTAACAAAAAATCCTTCACGTATTTTTAAATTTTCCACCACGCCATTTTGTGGAGAATAAAAAGTAATTGTTTGCTGTACTTTCTTTGTTTTCTTAAGTTTTACTATTGATGATTTTGGAAGTTGTAATGCTGACAATCGATTTTCAGCAGCACTAATTAATCGGCTATTTTTACGATCTAATGCCAATAATAATTCTTCTTGGGCATTAACTAATTCTGGGGAATAAATTTCATAAAGGGGTTGCCCCTTCTTAACAGGATCTCCAATAGCCTTAACATATAGCTTTTCAATCCATCCTTGTACTCGTGGATGGATATGAACTAACTTATCTTCATCATAAGCAACATAACCGACTGTATTTATTTCAGTGTGCAATGATTTATAACTAACTATTGCTGTTCTTACACCGAGGTTATTTACAACATCAGGAGAGATACGAATTGTTCCGGGACCTTCATCAGGTCCTTTACCACCATCGTCGTAAACAGGTACTAAATCCATACCCATTGGTGACTTCCCTGGCTTATCTCTTTTGTAGTTCGCGTCCATTGGAGCTACCCAATAAAGCGGCTTCTTTTCAGCCGTTACAACAGAGCTTGCTTCCCCACTATTTGTCGGGGCCATAAAACTATAAACCCCAAATGTTAAAAAGCCACCGATAACCATGCCAATTACTATTGGCTTAATATTGTTGTTCATTATTCTTCTCCCGAAATAACAGTGAAACCACTATTATTTGATAAATTCATATTATTGTTACTAACGACAGGATCTATGCTGCCTATAAAAAGGTAATTAAGTTCTAGTAATAATTTCTGCTCTTCGACATTAAGCGTTAACTCATCTATTTCCGCATTTAATACAGCGATTCGTGAGCGAACTACTTCGGCAAAGTCACCATCATCATTGGTGTAGGCTGTTAGCGAAGCTTCAGCTTGATCATGGATTTGAGGCAGTAGCTTGTCTTTGTATAAGTTCTGTCTATCTTTCAATCGAAGTAAGCGCCCTTTTGCACTGGAGTATGATGCGAGCAATTTCCTCATCAATAATAATTTTTCAGTTTTTATAGCTTCTGTTTTTGAAATAGCTGACTTAACTTCTTTGTCCTGTCTATTATCTGTAAAAAGCGGCAAGTCAAAAGTAACCCCTACAGAGAACAAGTCCGCTCGACTATTTCCCATTGGATCATCATCACGGTAACCATAACTAGCATTAACTCCCCACTCAGGTTTGTATTTTTGCTTTGCCAATTTAATTCCAGTTTTTGTTGATTTAATTTTCTTTTCAACTGCGACAAGTGAAGGGTGGTTAGCAATATACTTTGCCAGTTCACTAGGGCGTAACCAGCTATCTGTAAGAACTATATTGCTATTTACTAGGTCAATTTGAGGTAATTGCTTAGTCAAAACGATATTATGAAGGTTAAAATCATCGTCTACATAAGTTTCACTTTGAGAACTTTTCTCTATAGAAAACTCTGTTAACCATTGAGACAACATACCTTCAAAGCGGTTTTGTTGTTGTCCTAAGACATCTAAACGATCTTCTAATCTTGTAAGCTCCAATTGCGCTCTTACAATATCTTGCTGCCTTGTTTTACCTAAAGTAGACGAATAACTTGCTTCAGCAACATCCGCTAACTGTTCAAAAAGTGTTCTGTTTTTTTCAATTAAAGCAATACTTTCTTGAACTCTGTATGCATCCAACCAAAGGCTACCAACAGTAACAGCTACTTTGGACTCTCGATCTTTTCGTTGATACGGGAATGATTCACTTTCAATCTTGAGTTGTTCTCGTTTAATCAACAATGTATCCCCACGAGGAAACATTTGAGATATGCCAACTTTCGCTTGTGTCATTCCCTCTTGTCCAAAATCAAAGCCATCTGTAGGTAAATTGGCTAACCCTATAGATACTTTCGGATCTGGTAACGTGCCTACGGCTGTACTCATCGCTTCAATAGCATTTTGCTTATGAACATTTCCCGTTAACCATGGATCATTCTTCTGCGCAGACTTGATAGCTTTCTCAAAAGTTAAGGCTGAACTAGAAGTAATAGTAGGAATATCAGCAGAATTTGCAGTTAGCACTGTAAGAGCTAACATACCCGCACAGTATTTCACGCTTAAACTTCTGATATTTTTAAATTTATTCATTAAAACTGCTCCTCATAAGATTGAACGCTAGCATAGACCTCATAAGCGCCCCCTTTCTTAAGTAATAACACTTTATAAGGTTGAAATTTATCACCTACTTCCATACCGGGAGTTCCCGCTGGCATTGCAGGAACAGATAATCCAATAACATCGTCAGAGTGTTTTTCTTTTAAAAATTTATGAATAAATTTGGCAGGAACATGCCCTTCAAATGCATAACCATCTTTTGATATAGCGGTATGACAAGAACGGTATCGAGGCTCTATTCCTTTCTCTTCTTTAACCGCTGTAAAGTTTTGATAATTATGAACTTTTGATTCGAACCCTTGCTCATTTATATGGCTAACCCATTTTTTGCAGCAACCACATGTAGGACTCTTATAAACCTCTAAAAGAATAGGATGAGGTTTAGCATTTTGTGTTTTAGATGAAGTCACTGAAACTTCTTCTTTTGAACAACTTGCAATAGCAATGACTAAAGTAAAGGCTGCAACAGCCTTTAACGTGAATTTTTTGGAAAACATAACCCCCCCAAAGGGATATCAATTAATATTTGAATTGATTAGGTTATTCTTGATTTTGCTTAAAAATACTTAAACGCAGAGATCAAAAAGCCTAATACAGATAATTTTCATATAAGTGAGCCAAATTTTAGGCACAATTATTCTGTATTTAGCTTAGTATTGGAGGTCTATATAGAGATGATGATGATTGACTTTGAGCCAAGTTTGAATATGATAATATTTTTGATGATAAATCAATAAATAGACTGTCATCTGTGTCTTTCATTAGTGTAGCGATACTTGAGCAACCTCCAGTAAAACAACTACAACTTTTAACACAACAGTCCTCTTTTGCTTCATCTGAGTCATCAGAAGAATGACTCATCATTGAATGGTCACTATGGCCCATCATTGACATATTTTGCATTTGTCCTTGCACACTATCTCCCTTCATACTCATCATATGATAAGACATAACAGTAGACGCAACCGCTTGACCAACAAAGGTCAAACAGACTAGCAGTACCATTAATGTTTTAGAGAAATTAGAATTCACAGTTAACCAACAAAATATTTCAATTAATACAATAATTGCATAAGAAAAACCAATTTACAACTAATATCTATTCTAAATACAGGTTTAAAATAGCGATGACACTTAAAAGCTGTATTTGTAGCCTAAACTCAAAGTTAGAGGTTTTCCAACCATAATTGAACCATGAGTGCGTGATGTCATATAGCTTTCATCTAATAAATTATCGACGGTGAAATTCACTTGTTGGTTTTTAGTTAAATCATAATTTACAACAAAATCAACGACAGTATGTGCATCAATACCTTCATTAATAGCACCTCGACCAGCCACTGTCCTCATTTCTCCAGTATAACGAACTAACAAATTTGACTGCCATTGCTCCCCTTCTAAACCAATAACAAACTGAAACTGATTTTCTGGAACATAAGGAAATTCATCACCAGACTGTACATCCCCCCAGAAATCCGATTCGAATGTATTCAAAAATTCACTTTGGGAACGAGTGTAGGTAAAGTCTATTGGCATGGTTATATTTCCAAAATTAACCAAGTAACCTGCTTTCATTTCAATTCCGTATACTTTTACTTCACCCGCATTATATTGATCGCCAATATTTTCATCGTCACAATTCTGGCTCGCAGTACAGTTACCATGCATATTGTCATAATCTGATAGAAATAAAATAGCCTCTATATTGACGTTATCATTATTAAATCTAGCTCCAAGCTCATAATTCATACTTTCTTCATTCGTAGCATCTTCATTACCTGGCGCAGGGGGAGCAAATCCTTTTTGTACGCCACCCAACAAGACCAATTCATCAGTCATTCGATAAGTCAATGCCAAGGAAGGTAGAACAACATCAAGCTCATTTACTTTGTGACTAGGAGTTCCTAAACGCTCAGGGTCTGTTTTGCCCCAATCATTGCGCTCAATTTTCATATCTTCGTAACGCAAGCCTGCATTAATGATTAAGTCACCAATTGTCCATTCGTCATGCATAAATAACGCGATAGCTTCTGCGCTATCTATGCGGTTAGAGTCTGTTCCAGCAACACCTTTGTTAACTAAGTTCATATTGTAATTTGAATCAAGTTCATAACCGTCAACCCACTGATACCGATCCATTTCATCTTTATGAAAGCGTAAGCCGAACTTTACTTGATGCGCATTAAAGTCTACATCTAAAACCGTTTGAATACCTTGAGATAAATAATCACGATTATTTGCTTTAACATCCACTTCTAAAGAAGAGTCACTAGCTGATTTATCATATGCCGCAGCAGCTTCAATTCCACCTTTACCTAAACTATCACCATTTATCTTGCTTGTTTTATACCAGTTACGACTAAAATCATTATAGTAAACACTTGTCCCCAATGAGAATCTCTCTGATAAGTCGATTAAGTGATTTAATTGCACCTGCATGTGCTCTGTAGACATGTTATCTTTCTGAGATGCTGAATAACGGGTATAAGGAGAGTTAGTATAATCCCCTTTTGTTAGCCCCATATAAGTGTCATCAGAGTCTTCGTCGGAATACTTTAGCTTAAGCTCTAACTCTTGATAATAAGTAGCACTCGCATCACTAGTGAAACGAACTTTACCTAGAATGTCATTTTTAACAAAACCTGTTTCGTTATCACTATGATTAATGCTTTTAAAACCATCAGCTTGATAACGATAAACTTCAAACAATGTCCCTATATTTTCTCCTTTTGTACCAACATATCCATGAACCTTTGCAAAGCCATCTTGACCAATCTGTACAGCCAATTGACCTGCCATGCTTTCTTCTGGAATTTGACGAGACAACATATTAACTACCCCGCCAGTTGTTCGAGGCCCGTACATAGCACTAGAAGTTCCTTTTAAAACTTCTACTTGTTGCATTCGTCCGGCTGTCGGAAAGTAATATGCTGAAGGAGCAGAGTATGGAGCAGGAGCAGCTAAGACATTATCTTCCATAATAGTGACTTTTTCACTTCGATTTTGACCTGTACCACGCATACCAATATTAGGGCGTAATCCATATCCATCCTCTTCTAGAACATACACACCAGGCACAGAAGTTAATGTGCGCATAATATCTGAATAATTAAATTTCTCTAAATCTTCCTGTGACAGTAAATGAGCACTGCCTGGTATATCATTTACTGTCTGTTCACTACCAAAAATAGTTAATTGCTCAACAACGGATGTATCATCAGCACTATCGTTAGCAATGGCAAGAGGAGACGTAACGACTGATATCGCTATACTCAATAAGGTGGGTTTAAATACTTTTTTCATCTAAGGAAGCCTTCATGTTTGGTAACAACAATTAATGAAGACATTAGAACATCACTGCAAATACGAATCAATATCATTTATAGTATTATTTATATTTTCTTGATATAAATCAATCACATCCTGTCTTACTCACACCTTTATAAAGTGTTCTTACTGTATTAATCCCCCTCTCTTAAATCGACTAATTGCTTAAATTGTTCTACATAATCATCAGTTGCATTGGTATTCTTTAATAACTTATTAAAAATATCTGGTGTGATCTGACTCAAGTAACAATCTTGGCACCCTATCTAATATTTGTCGTCAAACTCACTTACCAAATCGCTTACAATAATCGTTTGCTAATACAATGATTCATTCATATAGAATTCTCCAAGTAATCCATATCACAAAATGGTCGAATACTTGCGGAGAAATATGATTGATGAAGAATGATTGGGAATTTTCGTGCGTCTTTGTGGTTTAGCAGTGTTTCTTTAACGCCATTACTAAATTCACAATAATTGATCATAGACATAGCTGGAGTTTCAACATGAATACATTCGAATATCAGCCTTTGCTGCTCAAAATAAAATATAAAAACCTGCTTCTCTGAAATATTTTTAATTGATATTTTGAGTGTTGGTAAATTACTGTTGATTTCTTCTGTTAAACTTGGGGATAAAGGAAAACCATATACCGCGTACCTTTTTCCTTCAATGTGAAATACATAAGGAACTTCATCATCACAAAATGAATCAAAATTGGTAAAAAAGTTAACCGTATTTAAAAACCAGCTTTTATGCTCGTCTATAAATGGACTTTCAGCTATGGCAATGTCTGAATCTTCATTATCCTGTTCTAGATTTTTGACTAATGATTCATCAAAATTATTTTCTCTAAAATTTTTCGGATAAAAAGTAGTCGCAATTAGTCGATATGCAATTTGATTAATTTTGAAATCACAATAAAGAATGGCTTCATTATTGTCCAATGTTTTAAAATAAGGTTTCCAGTCAAGACTAAACTCACTTGGCGCAGCAATAATGTATTTCGATTCATCTGCTAAACCGAATAGCTCATAAAGAATAGAAATTAATCGAACCTTGCTTACATTAATTACTACCATTCCTTCAAGGCGTTTTGCCATAAACTCAATGCTTTTATGTAGATCATCAATAAGCAATTGATCCTCACATTCACAGATCAGAAGGTACTTTAACCAATGATGTTGAATTGTCCCAAATATTTTCGTACCGCACATCTCTTGAAAGAGTATTTCAGTTAAAGAATCATAATTTAGTGTGCAATAGATTGCCCTAGCTAATAAATCCTTACCATGAGCCTGAGGTATATTGAGTGAGTTAGCGAGAAATTTCGATTGAAGTCTCAATTTGTGACTTAAGGTAAGAGCTGAAATCATCTAGTTATCCATAAATTAAAACAAACAACAGCCTACTAACGCCTTGTTTATTCATTATGAAAACCAAATTTTTACGGATGCTCTGCTTCATCGTTCATACTTAAATATAAATTAAATATGTGTAGGCATAGGCTGTCCGTTCAGCCTTCATTACCAATATAAATGAGTAAAATGTTGTTGTAAACAGGGCGTAATTATACATATCTGTATAATTTAAAAGGATTTTATTTTGTTTTCCTTTTGAAATCAGTTAGTTCAATACCGAAAATTTCAACAACAGTATTTTCATTTATTTTTATATTTTTAACCCTTTCATTAAAGCGAGACAAAATATTATTCATATCAGTGTTGAGAAATTTTAGAAGGCAGCCTTCTGCTTTTGAGTGTAAAATTGCTAATATCAGGTTTAGATTTTCAAGGAGGTCAGACTTCACTAGAGACATTAACTGTCCATAACTATCACAGCCATAAACAACATAAGACAACATTTCTTGGCTTTGGCCAAGCGAAATAGATAATTTTTTCGAAAGCCTTTTTATCGAGTAAATTTTATTTGTACACATTCGCTACGCGAATTTACTATCTATTCAAAGGACATTCTTTTTCGTTCGTAATCGTAAGAGCTGGCCCTTTGATACGACCTTACTCCACATGACCAAGCACACAAATACTTGCCTATTATTAAACTAAATCCCACTTTTGGTAATATGAAAAAAAGTTTATAGTACGTTTACTACTAAATACCTTTTTCAATTCTGCACTATAAATACAAACTAATTTAAAGGCAGTATAAATGACTAGAAACAATCCACCATTAACCATTGGCCGACTCGCAAAAGCTGCTAATGTTAATATTGAGACAATAAGGCATTATCAGCGCAAAGGTTTGATAATCGAGCCTGAAAAGCCTCTAGGCGGTTTTCGTCATTACCCAGATACAAGTGTAGATCGAATTCGATTTATAAAACGTGCTCAGCAACTTGGCTTTTCATTAGAGGAAATAAAACAGTTGCTAATCTTGGGTGATCAACATTGTCGTGATGTTCAAAGCTTAGCAAAAGAAAAACGGAATGAAATCCAACAGAAAATCGCTGGCTTACTCACTATTCAAACAGCATTGGACGACTTAATATCATCTTGTCATACTGATGATACTAGTCACTGTGGCTTCATCGATGGATTATCTCAAAAAGGCTTTTTAGAAAAATAACACTTCTACCTTTCTCATAAAATTATTTATTAAGCTCTTGACTCTGTGCCATACCCCAGAGTGTAAACTATCTTATATTAACCTTATATGAGATTTAATTATGTCGAGTTCTTCAACTCCAAATCGTTCTTTACTATTAGCAATTGTCGCTGGTTTAGGCGCGTCTGCATGCTGTATTGGACCTCTGTTATTGCTATCACTTGGCTTGGGTGGTGCTTGGGTAGGTAACCTCACTGCAATGGAACCTTATAGCGGGTATTTTACCGCAATTACCCTCATTTTTTTAGGCGTAGTTTTTTATAAATTATATATCGCTCCTCAAAAGTGTGAGGAGGGTTCAGTTTGCGAAAACCCTAAAGTATTAAGAAATCAGCGCATTATATTTTGGCTTGTAAGCATAATTCTTATAGTGATGATGAGCTTTCCCTATTACGCAGATTACATTATTACTTAATAGAAAAGTGATTAACAAAAACTGACTGATGAGAATACGATTTAACAAATCCAGTTAATTTTAAACAGATATTAAAAAGAGGCACAACAATGAAAAAACTAGTTAACGTTTCAATACTATTAAGCTCAATATTTATGTTTGGCAATGCTGTAGCAACAACTGTCACAGAAGCTACCAGTAATGTAGCTACTCAAGAAATGTCTACAAAAGTTTTCTCGATTGAGAAAATGACCTGCAAGACGTGCAATATAACGATACGTAAGGCGATGGAAAAAGTGGATGGTGTTGTAAAGGCTACTGTTGATTATGATGCAAAAACAGCAACTGTTTTATTTGATCCTAACAAGGCCAGCATTGAAACGATTGCATTAGCGTCTACAAATATTGGCTACCCAGCAAAAGTAAGAACTACCAAGTAAGATTTAGCATAAGACTGCTTGTTGATTAGTTTAGCCAAAACAAAGGCACTGAATTTCAATAGCAGTAAAAAAATTAAGGAATTATTATGTCTTCGGATCAATGCTCAACAAGTTGTTGCTCTAAGAGTGAAAGCGACCAGCTACATGTTGCAATTATTGGTAGCGGCTCTGGTGCCTTTGCTTGTGCGATAAAAGCCGCAGAAAATGGTGCTAGAGTCACAATTATTGAAGGATCAGATGTTATTGGCGGCTGCTGTGTCAACGTAGGATGCGTTCCATCAAAAATTTTAATTCGTGCTGCACAATTAGCGCACCAACAACGAAGAAACCCTTTTGATGGGCTTGAGAATAATAATCCTCAAATAAGCCGTGCTCTGCTAGCCCATCAACAAAAGTCTCGTGTTGAAGAGCTACGCGAAGCTAAATATGAAAGTATTCTAAAGAAAAACTCGGCATTATCTTTGATTAAAGGCTATGCAAGTTTTAAAAACGAAAATACATTGACCATCCAAAAATCAGATGGCTCTAATGAAGAACTACTTGCCGATCGGATATTGATAGCCACTGGCTCAACTCCGTCAATTCCGCCAATTAAGGGATTGGAAGATACCCCTTACTGGACATCAACAGAAGCACTATTTGAACAAGAGTTACCCGAAAGCTTAATAGTCATCGGTTCTTCAGTTGTTGCGCTAGAAATAGCTCAAGCCTATGCTCGTTTAGGGACCTGTGTAACTGTATTAGCACGACATACATTATTGTATTCAGAAGATCCGCTATTAGGTGAAAAGCTTAAAGAGTGCTTTGAAAATGAAGGTATCAAAATCCTAGATAATACGCAGGCTAATAATGTAAGCCATGATGGAAGTCTATTCTCATTAGGTACTAATGAGGGAACATTAACAGCCAGAAAATTACTAATATCCACAGGTCGCTTTGCTAATACAGGTAAACTTGGCTTGGAAAGTATAGGTGTTGAAACAGAAATGAATGGAGCGATCAAAGTCAATGAACGCATGGAGACATCAATAGCGAATATCTATGCAGCAGGTGATTGCTCTAACATGCCTCAATTTGTTTATGTAGCAGCGGCAGCAGGAAGTAGAGCAGGAATAAATATGACAGGTGGTGATGCTATACTTGATTTATCTACCATGCCTGTCGTGGTATTCACTGACCCACAAGTTGCAACGGTAGGTTTATCAGAAGAGCAAGCTATATCTAAAGGTCTTGATGTTGTTAGTCGAGTTTTGGATATGGAAAATGTGCCAAGGGCATTAGCTAACTTTGAAACTGATGGCTTTATTAAGTTAGTAGCGGAGAGTAAAAGTGAGCGCATTATTGGGGCACAGATATTATCTCATGAGGGTGGAGAGTTAATTCAAAGTGCAGCATTAGCTATTAGCAACCAAATGACCGTTACTGATTTAGCAAACCAATTGTTTCCATACCTAACTATGGTTGAAGGGTTAAAGCTGTGTGCTCAAACCTTTAATAAAGATGTATCTGAGCTTTCATGCTGTGCTGGTTAATCAAAACAATATGGAAGAAGTTCGCCCTCTACTATTACCTAATATACACAAATAATGAGCTTAAAGCTGAAGTGCCCATTAAAAGCTTGTTCTTCCCTGATCACAAGTGTTGTTATCTCATACAGAAAATGGCGATTTCCCAAACTAGGTACTTTAATTGGACACTAGGGGAAATGCGTAATGTTGATTATGAACCCATTGACTATCAATACAGATATAGCGAATGTTAATTTCGCTAGTAGTGTTCTGCCGTTTTTAAATACCGTAACGAAATCAAATCTTAACGTACTTACTAGTGATTCGGTCAATATCTCTCGTTTTGGTATTGAACGCTTGCATAAAGATAATGGAGCAAAAACCACAAAAGATATCGAACAAACCTCTAACGAGGCTGTAAGTGTCACTTAAACTATTGGTCAAAATAAGTCAGCAAATAATTTAAATCACGCACAAGCTAAAGAGCTGAATAATAAAATAGCTTCTTTACTATAGCAGTTATTCAAACCATCTATTTTTCCTGCAAGACAATGACCCATCTCTTACCACTTAACATTATAAAATTATTCCGCATCAGCTACGTACCTAATACGGAATAATCTAAGTTAGGCTATCTTAGTTAACGAGACAACTCCTCAATTTTTTTCCTTGAAAACCAGCGATATAAAACAGGTAATACAAACAGTGTTAACAGCGTGGCCGTTACCAAGCCACCTACAATAACACTGGCAAGTGGGCGCTGGATTTCAGCACCTACACCATTTGACATTAGCATTGGGATTAATCCTAATGCAGATGTAATTGCTGTCATAAGTACAGGTCTTAATCTTGACGTTGCTCCTTCAAAAACTGCCTTGGAAGCCTCTAAACCATCTTTTATTCGTTGGTTGATGCTTTCTACCATTACAACACCATTTAATACCGCTACACCGAATAACGTAATAAAACCAACGGAGCTAGGCACTGACAAATACTGATCTGTTAGATACAAAGAAAATACACCACCAATAACGGCAAGTGGCACATTCACTAAAATCAGCATAGCTTGACCAACAGAGCCAAAAGCAAAGTAAAGTAACAATGCAATTAGCGCTAAAGATAGAGGTACTACGATAGCTAGTCTGTTTTGAGCACGCTGCTGGCTTTCGAATTGGCCACCTATTGCTACCGAGTAGCCTGAAGGTAGGTCAACTTTCTCAGCAATAACTTTTCTGATGTCGGCTACTACACTGCCCATATCTCTATTCTGAACGTTTGCTTGAATAACGACACGCCTTTGAACATCATCGCGCCTTACTTGAGGAGGACCTGATTCAAATGAAACAGTTGCAACGTCACCTAAGCGAACCCAGGCACCTGTTGGTGACTGAATTCGAATATCTGAAATAGCTTCTTTATTTCGTCGATATTCTTCTTGAATACGCACGTAAATATCATAACGCTCGTTGCCATTGATGATTTGTCCAGCTTCGATCCCTCCAATACCATCTCGCACAACTTCCATTATATCAACTACTGAAAGTCCAAAGCGCGATAGCTCTTGCCTATTAGGTTTTACAACAAGTTGTGCTTCCCCCGCAATTTGCTCAAGAGCAACATCTCTTGCGCCGTCAACACTCTTAATAACTGCTTCAATCTCTTGCCCCTTAGCTGCTAAAACGTCTAACTCCGGACCAAATAACTTTATCGCCAACTGTGCTTTAACGCCAGATAGTAGCTCATCAACACGCGTTGCAATAGGTTGAGAAAAGTTGAGTAACAACCCTGGGAATTCTTCCAAAGATCTCTCCATCTTACCTTGAAGTTCATATCGATTAGATGCACTTGACCACTCAGAAACAGGCTTCAATCCTATGTAAATTTCTATGTTATTAACTGGCTCTGGATCTCCACCTATTTCTGCTCGTCCAATTCGGCTTAATGCATAAGTTACTTCAGGAAACGCCATTAACTTTTCTTCTAAAATCGGAGCTACGGTTAACGCCGTATCCAAACTTGAAGATGGCGCAAGGGTTGCTCTTAAATTAATAGTCCCTTCCTCTAACTCAGGAACAAATTCAGTGCCAATAAATGGAACTAATGCAAATGCAGATGCAACTAAAATAAGTGAAGCTGAAATGACTAACTTAGTGTGTTTTAATGCGAATGTTAGACCTTTTCTATAGAGTTTATCTAATGGTTTAAGAACAAAGCTTTCCCTCTCTTTCACACCAGATTTAAATAGATAAGTTGCCAGTGCTGGCACGATAAACAACGCAACCACAATAGCGGATATAACAGCTAAAATGATACTTATTGCCATAGGTTGGAATAACTTTGCCTCAACACCTTCAAAGCTAAATAAAGGCGTAAATACGACTAAAATAATAGAGGCTGCAAAAAATACCGGACGAGCCACTTCTTTACCAGCATTTTGAAGACGTAATTTAATACCATGCTCATCTTGTTCTACATCATGTGGATCAGTATCAGCACTAGGCACTCTTTCTTTTACACTGTTTGAATGGGTAGAGTCTGGTCTATTTAAATGCTTAAACATGTTCTCAACCATCACGACTGAGCCATCAACTAGCATACCAATAGCGACAGCTATTCCGCCTAGCGACATTAAGTTAGCAGATATCCCCCACCAAGCCATGATCATTAACGCAATACCAATAGAAATTGGAATTGAAATTAATACCAAGAAGGTTGCACGTAAATTCATTAAGAATAGAGCCAATACAATACAGATGAAAATAAATGCTAGTGAAAGTGCATCAACTACCGTATCAACGGCTTTTTCAATCAAATCAGCCTGATCATAAAATGGCTCAAAGCGAACACCTTTAGGTAATGCTTGATTAATCAATGGGATTCTTGCATTGATACCATCAATGGTAGCTTTAGTATTTGACCCCATGCGTTTTAATACAATACCAGAGACAACTTCACCTAAGTTCTCTACTTTACCATTGGGTGATTTTCGCGTCATAGTGACAGCACCTTGGCGAATTTCACTGCCCATTTCAACTTTAGCAATATCCGAAACCGTCACAACCGTCCCATCAACTGTTTTGACGGGAACTTGTTTGATATTACTAATACCAGCGTCACCACTTTCAAACCAACCTGTACCTCTAATAACAAGCTGCTCTTGCCCACGATTCATATACCATCCGCCAACATTGGCATTGTTGTTATCTAGGGCACCAACAACGTCTTCTTGGGTTAAGTTATAAGAAAGAAGCTTAGATGGATCTACATTTACTTGGTACTGCCTAACAATACCTCCAAAGGAGAGTACATCAGTAACACCATCGACAGGCATAACGAGTAACTTCACAATCCAATCGTTAAGACTTCGAAGCGCCATAGCATCATAGCCTGCATCTTTATCAGAAATAAGAAGGTACTGAAATACTTGGCCCAGCCCTGAGGTGTTTGGCCCCATTTCGGGTGTCCCAACACCTTCAGGTATCAGTTCTTTTGCGGCTTGAAGACGCTCAAATACGAGTTGTCTTGCAAAGTAAATGTCGGTGCCTTCTTTGAAAACAACCGTTACGCCAGACAAACCTGTTTTAGAAATTGAGCGCACTTGTTCTACATCAGGTAAGGCATACATTACCGCTTCAATAGGGTACGTAATGAGTTGTTCAACTTCTTCAGCAGCCAGTCCTGGCGCTTCAGTATTTACAGCAACTTGAACATTAGTAACATCAGGGAAGGCATCCAAATTTAGTTTTGGAATAACCATAATTGCGCCAACCATGGTGGCAAACAGCGCAATCAAAATCAGGAGTCTATTATTAACAGACCAATCTATTATTTTATTAAACATAGTTTTGCCCCTTAGTGGTTATGCGGATCGAATCCGCCTTTAGCGATTTCAGACGCAACAAAAAATGCACCTTTGGTTACAATTCGCGTTCCACTATCAAGGCCAATGATTTCTCTAAAACCACCTAAGGCTCGGCCTAGTTCTACTTCTACAGCTTTAAATTCTCCAGGGTGGTCTTCGACAAATACGGTCCAATCACCATCGGCACTACGGATCAATGCCTCTTCTGGCACAGCCATCACTTTCTGCTTTGTGGCGAACTGAAAGTAAACTTTTACAAACATGCCTGAATGGAGGTTATCATCCGAATTTTCTACTCCTAATCTAATAATTCGAGTACGAGTAATAGGGTCAATTGTATGGGCTTCTTGGATAACTTTGGCATTGTAACTCTGGCCTTCTAATTTAAGTACCGCAGGAGAGTCAATTGATAAATTAAGCTTTTTATTTGGAGAAACTTTTGCTTCAACCCATAATTTTTTTTCATCAGCTAGCAACATAACGGTATCCCCAGCATCAACACGTTGCCCTTGGATAAAGTCGTCTTGAAGCACTACTCCTTCACGCTGTGCCGTTAACGTATATTGCCCGAATGCCTTAATATCCTTATTAGAAATACTTTTAATTGCTTTTTCAGTTAACCCTAAAGCAATGAGTTTTCCGTATGAAGCGTTGTAAGTCGTTTCAGCTTGTAATAAGCGGCTTTCACTTACTGTTTTATTACCTAGTTTTTTAATACGTTGCCATTCCGTTGAAGCGATTAGATAGTCCGCTTGCGCTTGTGACATGGACTCACTAAATAGAGTGACCAGTTTTTGTCCCTTATCTACATGTTCGCCAAGCGATGCATGGCGACTGATAATAACTGACTCTGTACGTGGGGATACCACATAACTTTTATAGCCATTAGCTTTTATTTCGCCAGGTGCATACACGGTGCTAAATTGATATTCAGGCTTAACACTTTCCACTTTGATGTTAGCAAGCGACATCTTCTTTGGATCTATAGTGATACCTTCTTCATGTTCTTCTTCTCCCTCTTTATTATCACCTTCATGGCCATGCTCGTCATGGTCACCTTTGTCTTCTTCATGTCCCTTTTCGTGATCGTCATGATCATCTTTATGTTCTTTTACATCTTGCTTCAAAACCTTTGCGACAGAACCAGTACCATCTGATGACTGTGCAAAAGCATCATGATTTGTAGTAAGCCCTAATAACAGGCTGCTAATTACTACGGCTAATAATTTTTTACTAAATATTGTATTCATTTTTGTAACCTATATTTTTTTGTAAATTTAAGATTTCGTTTTTCGTAACTGAAAAAGTAAACGTTCAAATCTCAAATTTTGATAACTGACCCATACTTAAAACGAAGGATATTTCTGCAAGCTTGAATTGATTTTCCAAACGAATTCCTGCATGAAGTCCTTCCGCACGTTGATTTAATACAAGTAAGTAATCAGACGTATTAATGTCACCAGCTTCCCAGCGCTTATTTAATAAATTTGCGCTACTTTCTAATCTGCCTTCTGTGAGTTTTCGCCATTGCTCAAAGTATTTTTTACTGACATTAAGCGATTCATAATTAGCTTTTGCTTCAAAAGACTGCTTTCGATAAACCGAGCGAAAGTTGGCTTCTGCTGCGATTGCTTCCGAATAAGCAGCTTTAACAGTATCGGAATAATTATTTCTGATATTTAATGGAATTGAGAAAGTCACACCAATCAAGTCTTCATCTCCACTTTTCCCTGCGCTAACTCCAATGGTTGGGTTAGCTTTAGATTCCATAGTGGTTAATTGAGCTTTCGATTGTTGTCCTTTCCATTTCGCTCTAGCGAGTTTAACTTTTGGATGATTCTCAACCCACTGTGAGTTAAATGAATAGCTTGTTACTCCAAAAGTAAATGAAGATAAATTGGCGGTATTAGGCGTCCAATCAGGCAATAACTCCTGAACTTTTACCTCTGCATTTTTCAAAGTAATTTGCGACTCAGATATTTCACTGAAAATTTGGGACAAGTTTACGTAGACCAGTTCAGCGTCAAGTGGCTCTAGAAGTCCGACTTTTCGCTTATCTTCAACAATTCCAACGAGCGTTTGTAATTGATTTTCTCTTTCTGAAAGTAACTGAGCCGCCTTTTTTGCTGCTTGCCAATTAACTATTGCAGTTAAAGCATTAGCCTTTTTAGAATCGAGTAGAGATAACAATTGTTGCTGGTTTGCATAAACATCAATTTCACCAATGCTTTTATTTGCTGATTGCTTATCCCAAAAATCAATCGTTTGACTGATACCAATAGAGTAATTATCAAAATCACCCTCTTTTTCATAGCTTGCTTCAAGCTCTGGGTTATATACGGCTTGAGTTAAGCTTTTTGCTCTATGATTACTTGCATTAAGTAACTCTTTAGCCGCAACAACTTCGGGATCTTTATTTATTTGACTATCAAGCCATGAAATGTTTTTCTCTTTGCCATAACTGACAACTGAAAAACTCACAGCCATGCATAAAGACAGGACTAACCCTGTATTTTTTAAATATATATACATAAAAATTCTTAATTTTAAAATTAATAAACACGAACCCTTTATCCTTTATTAAAGGATAAATAGGTCATTAAAAATCAATCTAATTAAGAAATGGGTGGACGAAGTATCGCCTCAAGGTAGGTATTGGTTTGAGAAACTTGATAAGGCGTTTTATTGATAATGTTTAGTTTGCCCGTGGTATTTGAATTACTGACTAAAATCCAAGATAAGTGGCTGCCACTGCAATGACCGCAGTGGTGACAATCTTTTTCATTATGCTGCTCATCATCTGTATTATCGTTTAAGGCATTTCGGTCATCTGCATGATCATGTTGAGTTTGAAGATGTTCTATATCTATTTGGTGATTCTCAGATGTTGAGGATGCAACAGCAGTTAACGATTGTAAAACAATCGAAACGACTAATAGTATTTTTAGCACAACATTAAGGTTCAAAGTTATTACCTGTTAAATATAGTATTTAAAATACTAGCAGAAACTATTTACTTAAACTAGCTTTCCCAGTCAGTTTCCACGCTTTTACATTAAATAACTTTTTATTTGACTCTATAGCCACTATAGATTTTACAATGTGATAATAAATATCATTTAGATTTGAACTGTGGAACTCATTTTATGCCCTTTTCCCCAAAAGTAAAACAGGAAAGCCAATACTATAACTATTTAAAGCCGCTAGCTTATTTGATCTTGCTAGTCACAGCATTTTTTTCAAAATTTTGTATAGCTTCCAATTTGGAAGAGTTTTCGCAGCATCGACAAATTATACAATTAGCAGAATATGTAGGTGTTGATTATGAGTCGGCTATTAAGGACGGCCAAGTTATTAACGATGATGAATATCAAGAAATGCTTGAATTCTCCAAATTGATAGTTGAAAAAACGTCAATTAATAATAATTATATGCGTTCACTCAATGAGAAAGCATTAGCTTTACAAACAGCTATTTCAACTAAGCAAAATGCAAATATTGTCAGGAAAATTACATCTGAGTTACGAATTTCATTATTGGCTATGATGCCAGAGCTACCTCTCCCTAAAAGGTTACTTTCTAAAGAAGCGACGTTTTCTTTATTTGAAAATAACTGTGCGAGTTGTCATGGTATTTCAGGTCAAGGAAATGGTGTTTTGGCATCGGGATTAGAGCCTGCTCCTACCGATTTTACCGATAAAACACGTGCAGAAAACCGTTCACTTTTAGGCTTATTTGATGCCATATCTAATGGGCTTGATGACACTGCCATGCCTGCATTTACACAATTAAAAGAACAGCAGAAATGGTCCCTTGCATTTTATGTAGGTGGTTTGGCATTTAAATCATCAAGTGAATTAACAAAACCATCACAATCAATTTCATTACAAAATTGGATAAATTATAGTCCATTAAAGTTATCGACAGAAACTGACGGATTAACTAAAAATGAAATTGAAGGATTAAGGGCTAATCCTACATTATTGTTTACCAATCAAAGTAGTCCTATCGCAATAACCAAAACTCAATTAGCTGCCGCAAGCAATGCGTATAAAAATGAGGAGTACGAGAAGGCTAAGACACTTGCTGTGAGTGCTTATCTAGATGGTTTTGAATTAATTGAAAATAGTTTGGATGCACGAGACAAAGATTTACGAAAAAGCATCGAAGGAAACTTGATTAAGCTTCGTCAAGTTTTAAGTAACGCGCAACAGGTTAATCAATTTGAAAGCCTTATGGAGATTACTGTGGGGCAACTCCATGATGCGGAAGAATTGTTGACAGAAACCACTTTGTCAAATGAAGCTCTTTTCACTGCAAGCTTAGTTATCTTACTAAGAGAAGGTTTAGAAGCGTTGCTAGTTGTACTGGCTTTAATAACAGTATTAATTCGAACTAAACGTCATGATGCCTTAAAATATGTCCATTTTGGTTGGTTCAGTGCGCTATTAGCAGGTTTTGCTACTTGGGCGGTAGCACAGTCAATTATCAATATCAGTGGTGCGAGTCGGGAAGTCATGGAAGGTATTGCTGCAATGGTTGCAGCAGTAATGTTGTTTTATGTTGGGATCTGGATGCATAGCAAAACGAATGCTGAACATTGGCAGGCATATATTCAAAAGCACATTAATTCACAATTAGAAGCGGGTACACTGTGGGGACTAGCAGTGCTCTCATTTATTGCTGTTTATCGAGAGGTTTTTGAAACAGTCTTATTCTATCAATCACTTGTAACACAAGCCTCAACAACTCAATACTCATTTGTTATCAGTGGATTTTTATTCGGGGTAGCTGTGTTATCGATTCTTGCATGGGGAATGTTTAGATATTCTGTTAAATTGCCAATTGCTCGTTTCTTTTCTACAACAACTTACTTGCTTTTAGTTCTATCATTCATATTAATGGGTAAAGCCATCTCAGCTCTTCAAGAGGCTGCGATTATAGGAATCACTCCGTTACCTATTAATGTGGAAGTTACATGGTTCGGTATAGGTTCTACTTGGCAAGGTATAACAGCTCAGGTGACCATTCTGATATTATTTTCACTGTATATGTATCGTTCAAGGAATCGCAATGCCTCATAATTTACACAGTAGTTAGTAATCATTCATTGAGCATCACCACTAACTTAATTAAGAGCAGTTATTTTACTAGCTAATCTTAAAACTGGGATGTTATTAGAAGAGTTAAATCGTCTTAATACTTAATGTCGGAAACTCACCAATAAAGATTATAAAACCTATTGACTCTATAGTTGCTATAGATTTTATACTCAACGAAATATTGTTACGGAATGTTAAATATGTCAGAAAAATGTAGTGGTCAGCGTCAATCATCTCCTACCAACGAAGACGTAAAAATTGATACACAATTAGATAACTATGGTGGCGCGTTTGTCAGTACATATAAAGTGCCTCAAATGGACTGTCCTTCAGAAGAGAGATTGATCAGATTAGCACTTGACTCAATTGAGCCTTCTGTTGGATTGCAATTTGATATTCCTAGTCGATTAGTCAAAGTTTTTCATGATGAAAATTTAGATGAGATAACAAAAAAGTTACAACAACTTAAACTCGATGCAGAGTTAGCATCAACTAAAGAAAGTTGCAGCACAGAAGCTGCAAAAGCAAAAGATCTAGCCCAAAAAAATGAGATGAAAGAAGCGTCAACGCTAAAATGGTTGCTGGCTATTAACGGGATCATGTTTTTTGTAGAAATAATTGCTGGGATTATTGCACAGTCTGCTGGCCTTATTGCAGACTCATTAGATATGTTTGCTGACGCTGCCGTATATGGTTTGGCTATTTATGCGGTAGGTAAAAGTATCAGCATGAAACTTAGAGCAGCACATATCTCTGGTGTGCTTCAGATTATTTTAGCGCTAGGTGCTTTGAGTGAAGTCGTAAGACGCTTTATTTATGGTAGTGAGCCTATGTCATCTTTAATGATGATATTTGGTGGAATAGCACTAATCGCTAACATTGCTTGTCTGTTTTTAATATTTGGCAATAAAGAAGACGGCGCTCATATGAAAGCGAGTTGGATTTTTTCCGCAAATGACGTTATCGCAAACATTGGCGTAATCTTAGCTGGCTTATTAGTTACAGTAACAAGCAGCCGTTATCCAGATTTAGTGATTGGCTTGATAATTGCTTTTGTCGTTTTAAACGGTGCTCGCCGCATCTTACAGCTAAAGTATTAACTGAAATTAATCATGACCATTTATTTAAATTTTAAAACCATTATTGACACCTGTATAGCTATTTTAAGTCTGGCTCAAACAGCCATTGGCAGGTTGAAAGCATGCATTGGATGTTGGATATGAACTTTAGAGAAGATGAATCGAGAATACGTAAAAAGCAGGGACCACTTGTTTTTAATGTGATGCGAAAGATAGCAATGGCACTCTTTAAACGAGATACATCCAAGTCAGCCAGTATGGCTAGGAAAAAGAAAATGGCAGGGCTTGACGATGATTATCGCTCAACCCTGTTAGAATCTGGGATTAAAATGCGCTAGCCGTGAACAGCTAAAGGTAAATGAACTTATGAAAAACAATACCTACATTCCACCACTACGATTTCATTGGTTAACGAGTTTTTATGACAGCCTCGTTGCTATCACCACGAGAGAAGCATTTTTTAAAAAACTGATTGTTGATAAAGTTGCCAACGTCAAAGGAAACAATCTACTTGATGTTGGTTGTGGAACAGGAACGCTCACAAAATTAATAGCTGAAAAATCACCTAAACATACCGTAATAGGCTTAGATGCAGACCAAACAGCTCTAGATATTTCACAGAAAAAAGTTATAGGCAAAGATCTTAATATTTCTTTTAGACAGGGCTTTGGACAAAAAATGCCTTTTGATGAAAACTCTTTTGACATCGTAGTTTCAAGTTTGTTTTTTCACCACTTAAACAGTTCCGCTAAGCTCGCGACATTAACTGAAATTCGTCGGGTACTGAAACCGGACGGTACTTTAATAATTGCAGACTGGGGAAAGCCTACTTCAATATTTCAACGGATATTGTTCTTTGTCGTTCAATTATTAGATGGTTTCGAAACTACAAAAGATAATGTAGATGGAGTTATTCCCTCTTTGGTGGTTGAATCAGGGTTTACTCATGTTTCAGATTTAAACATAGTCCCAACGCCTTTGGGAACTATCAGACTGATTGAAGCGAACTAGATAACAATGAACCTAATGCACCCATCATATTTTAAACCATATATATCATACGTGATAATGATTTTAATCGCGGTGCAGTCTGTGTTTTTTTCGCTAGAAGAGCTTGAAATAAACTTGATAGAAAGTTCTTTTAACACATCACTAACTGAGTCAACTACCCCACTAAAAGCTTCAGAAACCTCCAATATATTTGAAGTAAATAATAGCAACAGTTCAATTGAAAATTGTAATTTTTGTTGCTGTTGTCACTTGTTTTTAAATGCAGATTCTTCTTGTAATATTTTACAAGCAATAGATCATTTTCCTACCTACGCCTTAGTTTCTCCCGAGCTAAAAGGCTATATGTCGGTGCCATTTCGTCCCCCTAAATACGCCTAATTTTTATATCAAATTTAAAAAGGTCAACATTATTGACCTAAATAACAATATAAATTTATAGGAAAGTATATATGGCACTTTATACCTGTGTGCATCGCAAGATAGAAATTTTGAGGTGTGTAACACCTCGGCTCAAATATATCGCGTTTCTCGCTTTGTCACTTTTTACATTTAATGTTTATGCATTTGAAAAGCAGTTAAATCTTCAAGAGGCAATACAGCGAACGCTTAAACAAAATCCTGAACTCAAAATATTTGATTTCAAACAAACCGCATTAATAGGACGAGAACAAACAGCAAGTTTAAATCCCGCTTATGAACTAGAACTTGAAGCCGAGAACTTTGCAGGCTCAGGTGAATTTAATGCATTCGACAGCGCAGAATTAACTGTCGCTCTATCTTCGGTTATTGAAATGGGAGATAAACGCTCAGCGCGAATTGGGCTTGTTTCAAACTCAAGAGCATTGCTCACTGCTGAAAAAGAGGTAGCAGCACTAAACTTGATGGCTCAAGTCACTGAAAAGTACGTGGAAGTACTTGCAGCCCAACAAAGAGTTATATTGGCAGATAATGCACTGAAGTTAGCACAAGAAACGTTAGAGATTGTATCTCAACGTAACCGCGCAGGTGCAACTCCTGAGGCTGAAGTGAAACGCTCAAAAGCAGTTATTGCTCAGGCAAATCTAACTGTTCAATCGGAACAAAAGCGCTTGGAATATTTAAAACTTTCTTTAGCAGCTTTCTGGGGAGAAAACTCTGTAACCTTCTCTGAAGTACAAGGTGATCTTTTTCAGTTTGGCAATAACAGTGACTTTAACAGCCTTTTTGCGAAGTTAGAAAAAAATCCAGCGATTCAAATCTATGCAAGCGAACAACGACTAAAAGAGGCTGAAATACAGTTAGCTAAAACAGAGTCAACTGCCAATATCAAATGGTCTGTCGGTGTTAGGCGCTCTCAAGAAGCTAATGATACGGCACTGGTCGCTGGTTTTAGCTTACCTTTGTTTGCTGAAAAGCGAAATTCTGGCGCAATCGCTAGTGCCTTAGCAGAGCGTGATCAAGTTGCTATAGAGAAAGAAGCGACTAAGTTAAGATTTAGAAATCACTTACTGCGAGCATACTCCAATAGAAAACAAGCCATACTAACGGCAAATTCATTAAAGCAGTCAGTTATTCCAATGCTTGAAGATGCACTGGAAGATACTCAAGACGCCTATCAAAAAGGTAGATATGGCTACCTTGATTATGTATCGGCTAGACAAGAGTTGTTAAATGCTCGGCGAACCCTTATTGACGCGGCATCTGCTGCCCTGATTTACGGCGCAGAGATAGAAAAACTAACAAACGAAGCGCTGTCACTCTAAATAAACATCACTTTAAGATTAATAACAATTTATTGATTCAGTTATTAACTGAATCGTTTAGGAATTAAAAATGAAAAACTATTTACTCGCACTATTGATTTTTATCGGGCATTTATCACCCATTCAAAGTGCTTTCGCTAGTGAAGATGAACATGAAGGCGAAGAAGGCATTAGCAAAATTAACAATAACATGGCAAAAAGGGTTGGTGTTGAAACAGCCTATTTAGCTTCAAAAACGTTGAACCAAACTATCCCTGTATACGGCGCTACGACGATAGGCGCTGAACAATTATTTCAAGTTGGCGCTAGATATAATGGCGTTATAAAGACAATAAACTCCACTGTTGGTGATAAGGTAAAAAAAGGCGATCTATTAGCCGTTATTGAATCTAACGAAAGCTTAAATACCTATAAGATAATTTCCCCTGTTTCTGGGACTGTTTTACAGAGAAATGGAAATATTGGCGGTATCACACAAAACACCAGCTTGTTTGAAATCGTCAATTTTGACACGTTGTGGGCCGAATTTAAGGTTTTTACTAGCCAGTATAATCAAATCAGAGTCGGTCAGTCTGTTGATATTGAGCATGGTGAACAAGCATTCAACTCAACCATCACCAATATAATTCCAGCTATAGATCAGTCATATGTTTTAGCACGTGTACGTTTAAATAACACTGAGCTAAACCTAACCTCAGGCCAATTATTAATGGGTAGCGTAAAGATAAACCGATTTGAGGTGGATTTAGCCGTCGAGAAAGTTGCCATACAAGAACTGGGAGGACAATTTGGTGTCTTTGTAAAAGAAGATGAAGAGTATGAGTTTGCACCACTTGTCCTCGGTCGTTCAGACAAAAACTATATCGAGGTCATTGATGGCCTCAGTAAAGACGCTGAATATGTAAACAAAAACAGTTATCTGATTAAAGCAGATATATTGAAATCTGAAGTAGAAGACGACGATTAGGAGACGCAATATGATTGAATCAATTTTGCGTCTTGCAATAAATAGGCGCTACTTAGTATTAAGCTTGCTGATGGTAATCATCGGCGTTGGTATGTGGAGTTATCAAAAACTTCCCATTGATGCAGTTCCAGATATAACAAACGTACAGGTACAAATAAATACTTCTGCTCCCGGTTATTCACCTTTAGAAGCAGAGCAAAGGGTAACCTTTCCTGTAGAAACCGCGTTAGCTGGACTACCAAAACTGTCTCACACCCGTTCCCTGTCAAGATATGGTTTATCCCAAGTAACCGTTATTTTTGAAGAGGGAACAGATATTTATTTCGCACGCAACTTAATCAATGCCAGACTAGCTGCGATAAAAGGCGTTATTCCCTCTGGCTTAGAGCCAGAAATGGGTCCTATTTCTACAGGGCTTGGCGAAATATTTATGTATACAGTGCAAGCTTCTCCTGACGCTAAAATGTCTAATGGAGAACCTTATACCGCTATTGCCCTGAGGGAAATTCAAGACTGGATCATTAAACCGCAATTGGCTCAGGTTAAAGGCGTCATTGAGGTCAACAGCATCGGCGGCTACAACAAGCAATATCACATCACGCCGAAACCTGAAAAATTACTTTTTCATCGTGTAAGCTTTGAAGAAATATCTGATGCATTGCGTAAAAACAATGATAACCGTGGCGCTGGCTATATTGAGCAAAACGGACAGCAAGTGTTAGTACGCTCCATTGGGCAACTAGCGACAATGGATGAAATCCTCAATGTCATCATCAAAAAGAACGATGGTATTCCTGTAAAAATAAGTGATGTTGCCAATGTTGCTATAGGAAAAGAACTTAGAACAGGGGCTGCTACTCGTAATGGCATTGAGACAGTGCTTGGTACAACCATGATGCTGATTGGTGAGAATTCTCGTACCGTTGCCTTAGATGTAGAACAGAAACTCAGTGAAATACAAAAATCTCTTCCAAAAGGCATTATCGCAGAGCCTGTTTATGATAGAACAACGTTAGTAGATAAAGCGATTGCAACCGTTACCAAAAACCTCGTTGAAGGTGCGCTATTAGTTATCGTTGTACTTTTCTTGTTGCTTGGAAATTTACGCGCCGCATTAATAACAGCCGCCGTAATACCACTATCAATGTTAATGACAATTACAGGTATGGTACAAGCAGGAGTATCTGCTAACTTAATGAGCCTTGGTGCATTGGACTTTGGTTTGATAGTGGACGGGGCTGTCATCATCGTTGAAAACTCTGTTCGTCGGTTAGCTGAGGCGCAACACAACGGTCATAGGCAAGACCTAAGGGAACGACTAAATACTGTTTTTGAAGCCACTTCAGAAGTCATACGTCCAAGCCTGTTTGGTGTAGCCATTATCACAGTGGTATACATACCCATTTTCACCCTAACTGGTGTTGAAGGGAAAATGTTCCATCCTATGGCGGCAACTGTCGTAATGGCGTTAATATCAGCCATGATCCTTTCAGTTACACTGGTTCCTGCTGCTGTTGCGATATTTATGAAAGGTAAAATCAGCGAAAAAGAAAGTGTTGTTATTCGTTCAACCAAGTCTATCTATAAACCATTGCTAATTATGGCAATGAAATTTCGTTGGATTATTGTTTCATTTGCAACGCTGTTAATGGGGTATAGCCTTTGGTTAGCAACTACGCTTGGGACAGAATTTGTTCCACAATTAAATGAAGGTGATATTGCACTACAGGCGTTAAGAATTCCTTCGACTGGCCTAGAGCAATCAGTAGAAATGCAAGAAGTACTTGAAAAACGTATTAAAGCATTTCCTGAGGTTGATAAAGTATTTTCGCGCATCGGTACTCCAGAAGTTGCGACTGACCCAATGCCACCGAGTATTGCTGATATCTTTGTTATATTAAAACCACGCAAAGATTGGAATGAACCTTCAAAACCGAAGAGTGAATTAGTTGAAGAAATGGAAGAGGTATTGAAAAACATTCCTGGCAACAACTATGAATTCACTCAACCTATTCAAATGCGTTTCAATGAATTGATTTCAGGTGTTAGAGCAGACATAGGTATCAAAGTATTTGGCGATGATTTGGATCGGTTATTACTGACCGCAAAAGATATTCTAAATATTGTGAAAACCGTCGATGGTGCAGCAGATGCCCGAATGGAACAAGTCACAGGTGTTCCATCTTTATCGGTAATCCCTAAACGCGAAGCGCTTGGTAGGTATGGATTGAACGTTACCGAATTGCAAGACTGGGTTGCCACTGCAATAGGGGGGGAATCTGCGGGGATCATTTATGAAGGAGACAGACGATTTGAGTTAGTTGTTCGTCTACCGGAGCAAACTAGAACGGATATTGATGGTTTGAAATTTCTGCCGCTTCCACTTGAGAATGGTAACTATGTGCCACTTGAAGAAGTTGCAGAGCTTAAATCAGAGTCTTTACCCGCTCAAATTAGCCGTGAGAACGGTAAAAGAAGAGTTGTGGTTACCGTCAATGTTCGTGGTAGAGATTTAGGCGGTTTTGTCAAAGAAGTGAAAGCTAAAATTAATCAGGAAGGAGAAATTCCAGCAGGATACTGGCTTGATTATGGCGGAACCTTTGAACAGCTAGAGTCAGCGAGTAAAAGATTAAGCTTAGTTGTGCCGATCACATTAGTTGTTATCTTAGGTATTTTGGTTATTGCATTTGGTTCATTAAAAGATGCATTGATCATTTTCAGTGGCGTGCCTTTAGCATTAACTGGGGGCGTATTCTCTCTTTATTTAAGAGACATGCCTTTATCTATTTCGGCAGGTGTCGGCTTCATTGCATTGTCAGGTGTTGCCGTATTAAATGGCTTGGTTATGTTGGCTTTTATTCGAGACCTTTGGCATGAAAAAGGCGATCTTTACTTAGCGATCATTGAAGGTGCCATCATTCGTTTAAGACCTATTTTAATGACGGCACTAGTTGCAAGTTTAGGTTTTATTCCAATGGCGCTAAACACTGGAATTGGAGCAGAAGTACAACGACCACTAGCAACAGTTGTTATCGGCGGTATTGTATCTTCTACCATTTTAACTTTGTTTGTATTACCTGTTTTATATCAGTGGGCGCATGGCTCAGAGATTAGTAAACAGCAATCTGACGAAATTTAATGCCCCAAAAGCAGCTTAATTTATGTTTAAGCTGCTTTTATATTTAATCTTTTTTATTTCAACTTTTAAAGTTTAATTCGCATCGTCTCGGCAACTTTCATTTAAAAACTCAAACTCTATCGTCGTATGCGATAAATGATAGGAAGCTAATTTAGTTGCAACTTCTTGTTTAAGTCTAATTAAGTTTTCAACTTCAAAGTTGTCACTCAGCTCAAGATGAGCTGTTAAAACGTGACTTTCACCATCTAGTGACCAAAAGTGCATGTGATGGATACCATTAACTTCTGGAAATTCCATTAATGATTGTTTAATACGTTCTTGGGTCTCTTTTTCTGGTGCCGCTTGAAGAAAAAGTACCAACGTTGATTTCAAGTTTCTAAAAACGTTAAATAAGATAAATAGCGTGAAGCCAATTGATAATAAAGGGTCTAAAATTGGCAGTTCAACAAAAAAAAGTACGACAGAAACAATAAGAACAGCAACCCAGCCAAGTACATCTTCAAGTAGATGCCATGTCAGCACTTTTTCATTTAGTGTTTCACCCGCTTTTAATTTAAATACCGCATATCCGTTAACGACAACACCGAGTATGGCAAGTCCCAGCATCCCCTCAACTACAGGCATTTCAGGATTGGACAACCTCGGTATTGCTTCAAATAAAACCCAAATAGAACCAATAATCAAAACGATACTATTTACCAATGCACCAAAAAGTGTAAGTCGGCGATAACCATAACTGAATT